>Ga0182016_10000598_pt1 | contig 45112 bp, 40 predicted proteins | sample 712S2MmetaG_FD_120491 | JGI IMG/M metagenome (GOLD analysis project Ga0182016, IMG submission 120491) | Permafrost microbial communities from Stordalen Mire, Sweden - 712S2M metaG | ecosystem: Environmental > Terrestrial > Soil > Wetlands > Permafrost | place: Sweden: Stordalen | collected...
CACGGCAAGGCCTACATCGTCATCGGCGACGGCGTCGGGGTAAAGGCCGCGCAGCCCGGCTGGGACGAGGTGGACTTCACCGGCGGCAAGCGGGTGATTTCGGGGTGGGTGCGGGACGAGGATCTGTTTCCGGGATGAGCGGGATTGTGGGTGCGTGACGGGCTTCAGGCCTTCTCCACGAACGAGTCGATCACCTTCTTCTCCCCTGCCTTGTCGAAGGACACGGTCAGCTTGTTGCCCTCGACGAAGATCACCTGGCCGTAGCCGAACTTGACGTGGAACACCCGGTCGCCCCGGGTATAGGCGCCGGAGGCGGAAGGTTCGGAGACGGCGACCAGCCGGCCTTCGCCCTCGATGATCTGGGTCACGCCCGGTGGGCCGCCGCGGTAGTTGCGCTCCTGGGCGCGTTTCCAGCCGGGGGATGAGTAGCCGTTGCCGAAGGCGCCGCCCTCGTCCCAGCGCGAGCCGGCCTGCTGCATGCCCGGGCCGCCGCCGTAGTAGCCGGTCTCCGAGGCCGCCTCGACGTTCTCCAGCGGCAGTTCGTCGACGAAGCGGCTGGGCAGCTGGCTGGTCCAGCGGCCGTAGACCTGGCGATTGGCGGCGAAGGAGACCCGGGCCTCCTCGCGCGCCCGGGTCAGGCCGACATAGGCCAGGCGGCGTTCCTCCTCGAGGCCCTTTTCGCCCTTCTCGTCCATGCTGCGCTGGCTGGGGAACACGCCTTCCTCCCAGCCGGGCAGGAACACCAGCGGGAACTCCAGCCCCTTGGCCGAGTGCAGGGTCATGATCTGCACCGCGTCGTCGCCGGAGTCCCGATCCAGGTCCATCACCAGCGACACGTGCTCCAGATAGGCGCCCAGTTCGTCGAAGGCGCCCATGGACTGGACCAGTTCCTTGAGGTTCTCCAGGCGCGTCTGGCTGGTGGGGCTTTTGTCGGCCCTGAGCATGTCGGTGTAGCCGCTCTCCTCCAGCACTGTTTCCAGGAGCTGCGGGTGCGGCGTCACGGCCGCCAGTTGGCGCCAGCGGTCCAGGTCGCGCAGGAAGTTGGATAGGGCCGTGCGGGTGCGCGCAGGCAGTTCGTCGGTGTGCACAAGACCGCGCGAGGCCACGGACGCCGACGCCCCGTTCAGGCGACCGAGCTGCAGAATCTTGGACACGGTGGTGTCGCCTATGCCGCGCTTGGGCGTGTTGACGATCCGCTCAAAGGCCAGGTCGTCGTCTTCCGATTGGATCAGGCGCAGATAGGCGTGGGCGTCCCTGATCTCCGCCCGCTCGAAGAAGCGCGGTCCGCCGACCACCACATAGGGGATCGAGAGCAGCACGAAGCGCTCCTCGAACGCCCGCATCTGGAACGAGGCCCGCACCAGGATCGCCGCCTCGCGATAGCGCCGGCCCGAACGCTTCCAGCGTTCCAGCTCCTCGGCCACCAGTCGGCTTTCCGCCTCGCCGTCCCACACGCCCCGCACCTGGACCTTCTCGCCGCCCTTGGCCTCGGTCCACAGAGTCTTGCCCAGTCGTCCCTTGTTGGCCGCGATCAGGCCCGAGGCCGCGCCCAGAATATGCTCGGTGGAGCGATAGTTGCGCTCCAGGCGGATCACCTCGGCGCCGGGAAAGTCGCGCTCGAAGCGCAGGATGTTGTCCACTTCCGCCCCGCGCCAGCCGTAAATCGACTGGTCGTCGTCGCCCACGCAGCACACGTTCTGGCGCGCCTGGCCCAGCAGTCTCAGCCACAGGTACTGTGCCACGTTGGTGTCCTGGTACTCGTCCACCAGGATGTAGCGGAACCGCTCGTGATACTCGGCGAGCACGTCGGGGTTGGTGGTGAAGATGGTCAGGTTGTGCAGCAGAAGATCGCCGAAATCGCAGGCGTTCAGCACCCGCAGACGCTCCTGGTACATCCTGTAGAGCGCCTGGCCCTTGTTATTGGCGAAATGCGCGCCCTCGGCCGGCGGCAGCTTGTCGGGGGTCCAGCCGCGGTTCTTCCACTGATCGATCAGCCCGGCCAGATGGCGAGGCGTCCAGCGCTTCTGATCGATGTTGTCCGCTTCCAGAAGCTGCTTGATCAGCCGCTCCTGATCGTCGGTGTCCAGGATGGTGAAGCTGGATTTCAGCCCCACCAGCTCGGCGTGCCGCCGCAGAATCTGGGCGGCGACCGAGTGAAAGGTGCCCAGCCAGCGCAGTCCCTCGGCTTGGGGTCCGATCAGATGGGTGATCCGCTCGCGCATTTCGCGCGCGGCCTTGTTGGTGAAGGTGACGACCAGCAGCTCCCACGGCCTGGCTCTCCCAGACGCCAGAATGTGGGCCAATCTCGTGGTCAGCACCCGCGTCTTGCCCGTGCCCGCCCCCGCCAGCACCAGCACGGGGCCCTCGGTGGCTTCCACAGCGCGGCGCTGCTCGGGGTTCAGGCCGTCCAGAAAGGCGGCCGGCGGCGCGGAGGGCCGGGCCAGATCGCTGATGCGGGGCGTGGGAAGGTCGGACAAACGCGGGGGTTCCTGGAATCGGAACGACTGTAGCACGGCATATAGGCCGCGCGGGGAGGGGGCGCCATTGCCCCCTCTGATCATCAGCCCGCCTATGGTCCCTTAGGGTTTGACGCCGCCGTGCGTTGTCAACAGATCCAGCATGTCGCTGGCGTGTTCCTCCTCGACGCTCAGAATCCCCTCCAACATCACGCGCGTGGTCGGGTCGTCGTCGCCGAAGAAGCGAATCAGCTCCCGGTAGTGGTCGACGGCGATCCGTTCGGCGATCAAGTTTTCGCGGATCAGGGACACCAGATCCGAGCCGGTCCCGTATTCGGACGCCGAGCGGCTGGCCAAGCCCTTGGGATCGAAATTGGGCGCGCCGCCGAGCTGGTTGATGCGCTCCGCGACGGCCATGGCGTGTTGCTGCTCTTCTTTGGCGTGTTCGGCGAATTCCGCCTTGACGCCTTCGCTGGCCAGGCCCGTGGCGATGATCGAGTGCTGCGTGTAGCGCAGCACGCAGACCAGTTCGGTGGCCAGAACGGCCTGCAGAATCTCGATGGTGCGGGCGACATCGCCGACGTAGGTCTTGGTCGCCACGCCCCCCTCGAGGTGCTGTCGCGCGCGATCGCGCAGGGTTTTGACATCGCTCAGGAACGGCTGGGCGGGCGAACTCTCGGCTATCGGGGCATGTTTCACAGGGCGGCTCCAGTGTGGGATGACGGAAGGATCGGGAAACCGGCGGCTTAGCCGGCGGCGGCCATGTTCGGAGCGCTCACGGGCTCGGGATGGCGCCAGGGTTGGCCGCGGCCGTGAGCCGCCGCGTATTGAGATGCGGCGAACGACCAGTTCGGCAAAGCGTCGAACCACGCCTCCAGAAAACCTTTTCGGTCGTTCTGGTGGTCGAGATAATAGGCGTGCTCCCACAGATCGCAGACCAACAGCGGCGTCGTTCCCGCATGGGTCAGGGTGTCGTCGGCGTCGTGCGTGGAGCAGAGTTTCAGCCCGCTGCCGTGCTTGATCGTCAGCCACACCCAGCCCGAACCGAAGTGGCCGACGCCCTCTTCGACAAAGGCCTTTTTCAGGCTGCTCAGATCGCCGAAGGCGTTGTCGATCGCCGCGGCCAGTTCACCGGTCGGCCGCTCTGGCTGGGCCGACATCGCCGCCCAGAAGACGCTGTGGTTCCAGGCCTGGGCGGCGTTGTTGAACAGCTTCCGGTCGCCGGATTTCGACGCTTCGGCGATCACCGACTCCAGCGTCTTTGGCGATTGTCCCGTCGCCTTGAGGCGCTCGTTCAGCGCCTTGACGTAGGCGGCGTGGTGCTTGTCGTGATGGAAATGTAGCGTGCGCTCGGACATGACGGGCTCCAACGCGTCGTAGGCGTAGGGCAGATCCGGGAGGGCGAACATGAGCGGTGCTCCTTTAAGGGACGAATGGCCCCTCAGGCACAACGCACGGCTGGCGAAAGGCGTTCAAAATCGCCGAGGCTATTCGTTATTTCGGGCGTGACCCGCCGTCATCAGCGGCCCGCTCGCCCGCTCATCCAGGCTAACGCCCGCACCCGGCAGGCCGACGCCAGGAGCGACCCTGCGCGTTGCTCGTCGATCTGGCCGATCAATTCGGGCAGGCTGACGGCCTGCTCGGCCGCCATCTGTTCCAGCACCGCCCAGAACTCGGGCTCCAGCGCCAGCGAAGTCGCGTGGCCGGCTAGGGACAGGGAGCGTTTCTTGAGCACTCAGGACTCGCGCTTGGCGTCGTCCAGGGCGCGGCGGGCCTTGTCGGCCTCCGCCCGGGTCCGGGCCCGTTCCGCCTTGCCCTGGCCGAACTTGGCCCGGTTGTGCACGGCCTCGGTCTTGCGTGCGTCCTTGGCCTTCGCCTTGCGCGTCTTGTTCAGATTGATCAGGTCCGCCGCCATAACCGCTTCAGCTTAGGCTGTTTTTTGCCTCGCGCCAGACCGCAACGAATTGAGGGCTCCGCCGTTTTGCCCTCGATCCCGCGCGGCGCGGGCCAAAGCATGGAGGCAGGACAATGATCGACTCTTCCAAGATCACCGAACACATGGACGTGGTCGGCTCTGACGGCAAGCATGTGGGCCGGGTGGACCATGTGAAGGGCGCTGAGATCGAACTGGCCAAGCTCGATCTCCAGGCCATGGGCAAGCACCACATGATCCCGCTGAGCTGGGTCGAATACGTCGACGACCAGGTGCACCTGTCGCTGGACCGCGAGGAAGCGGAAAACCGCTGGTCAACGGCGCACTGAGGCGAGACCCTCTTCCCTGGCGGCGTCGGGGGAGAGGGTTTTAGAGGTGCGCGGCCGGCGAAATCCTCTAGCCTCCCCCTATGGTCGAACCCCTCATCGCTCTCGATCGCATCGGCAAGTCGTTCGACGGCGGAAAGAGCTTCGCCGTGCGGGGCGTGGACCTCGCCGTTGCGCGGGGGACCTTCCTTTGCCTGGTGGGCGGATCGGGCGCGGGCAAATCCACTCTGCTGAAGACCATCAACCGGCTGATCGAGCCGGACGAGGGCGAGGTGCGCCTGGACGGCCGGTCGGTCGCGGCCCAGGCGGCGGCCGAGTTGCGGCGCGGCATCGGCTATGTGTTCCAGGGCGTGGGCCTGTTCCCGCACATGAGCGTGGCGGAGAACATCGCGGTCACGCCCCGCCTTTTGGGCTGGACCAAGGCGGATATCACCGCGCGAGTGGGCGAATTGCTGGATCTGGTGGGTCTGCCGGCGGATTTCGGTGCGCGGTTTCCCAATTTCCTGTCCGGCGGTCAGCAGCAGAGGGTCGGCATCGCCCGCGCCCTGGCCGCGCGGCCGCCGGTGATGCTGATGGATGAGCCGTTCGGGGCGCTCGATCCCCTGATACGCGCGGACCTGGGCTCGGCCTATCGCGCCCTGCACGACCGGCTGGGCCTGACCACGGTGATGGTCACCCACGATCTGCAGGAGGCGGTGCTCCTGGGCGACCGCATGGCGGTGATGAAGGACGGGCGGCTATTGGCGCAGGGCGAACCGGCCGAACTGCTGGCTTCGTCCGATCCCCACGTGGCGGCCCTGATGGCCGCGCCCCGGCGCATGGCCGAGCGGGTGGCCGCGCGGCTGGAGGGCGGCCATGTCTGATCAGCTCGCCGCCGCCTGGCGCATGCTGCCGGGCGCCCTGGCCGGCCACGTGCTGCTGAGCGCCTGCGCCCTGCTGCTGGGCCTGGCCGTCAGCCTGCCCCTGGCCGTGCTGGCGGCGCGCCATGCCAAGGTGCGCTGGCCCGCCTTGGCCTTGGCCAGCCTGGTGCAGACGGTCCCCAGCCTGGCCTTGCTGGCCCTGTTCTATCCGCTGCTCCTGGCCGTTTCAGCCGTCATGCGGCCCCTGATCGGCCATGGCCTGCCGGCGCTAGGCTTTTTGCCCTCGCTCTTGGCCCTCACCCTCTACTCCATGCTGCCAATCCTGCGCACCGGCGTGGCGGGCCTGACCGGCATCGATCCCGCCGTGCTGGAGGCCGCCGACGGTGCAGGCATGACCGCCAGTCAAAAGCTGTGGCGGGTGCAGGCGCCCCTGGCCGCGCCCGTGGTCATGGCGGGGGTGCGCACGGCGGCGGTGTGGACCATCGGCGCGGCGACCCTGTCCACGCCCGTGGGCCAGACGAGCCTGGGCGACTACATCTTCTCGGGGCTGCAAACCGAGAACTGGGTCTATGTGCTGTTCGGCTGCGCCGCCTCGGCGATCCTGGCCCTGACGGCGGACCAGCTTTTGGGCCTGATCGAGGCGGGCGCGAGGCGACGCGACGGGCGGCGCATGGCGCTGGGCGCGGCGGGCCTCGTCATCGGCGTGCTGGCTTGCCTGGCGCCCGCGGCGGCCGGCCAGATCGGCGCCCCGTCGCGGACCTATGTGATCGGCGCCAAGAACTTCTCCGAGCAATTCACCCTGGCGGCCCTGATCGGCGAGCGGCTAGAGGCGGATGGCGCGGCCGTGAGCATCAAGCAGGGCCTGGGCTCGGCGGTGATCTTCCGCGCCCTGGCTTCAGGCGGTATCGACGCCTACGTCGACTATTCCGGCACCCTATGGACCAATGTGCTGGGCCGCCGCGACACGCCCGCGCCGGCCGTGATGCTGGCCGATCTGAAACGCGAGTTGATGGCGCGCCATGGCGTCGTGATGCTGGGGCCGCTCGGTTTCGAGAACGCCTACGTCCTGGCCATGGAGAGCGGCCGGGCCCGGGCGCTGGGCGTGGCCAACATCGCCGACCTCGCGCCCCACGCGCCGGATCTGACGCTCGGTTCGGACCTGGAGTTCCTCAGCCGGCCGGAATGGACCGCGCTCAAATCCGCCTACGGACTATCGTTCAGGGCCGAGCGTTCCTACAGCCCCACCTTCATGTACAGCGCCCTGAAGGATGGCCAGGCGGACGTGATCTCGGCTTTTTCCAGCGATGGCCGCATCGCCGCCGACGGTCTGACCGTGCTGGCCGATCCCAAGCACGCCATCCCGTCCTACGATGCGGTGCTGCTGATCTCTCCCAAACGCGCGAACGATGCGCGTCTGCGCCGCGCTCTGGCGCCCCTGATCGGCGAGATCGACGTGGCCTCCATGCGCCAGGCCAACCTGATGGTTGACCGCGACCAGGACAAACGCACGCCGGCCCAGGCGGCGGCGCTCCTGGAAAGCGGTCTGCGCTAACCGCTGCCTAACCCTCGCGTGTCATGTTGGCGCCATGGCTCAGCCGCAGACCTTTGGCCGCAGGAGGGCTCGGCCCCAGGCCCCAACGAGGCCCCCGTTGGCGCCGCACGAGGGCGAGGAGGCGCGGCTGGAAGCCTTTCGCGCCTCCCTCAAGGATGCGCCGCCCGCCGGCGAGGACCACGCTTTTCAGGCCTGGCTGCACGAGCAGCGTCCGAGGCGCTGGCTGCTGATTGTAGTGCGTCTGGCGTTCCTGGCGCCCGGCCTGCTGTGCTTTGTGTTGCATGCGCCCGGATGGGTTTCGCTGGCGCTGGAGGGCGCGGGCCTGTTCGCCAACGCGTGGATCCGAACGGAGCGTAAGAAGCAGACGGCCCAGATCGCCGGCTGGTCGGCGGGTAGCTAGCGTTTGTTCGCGGCGGCCTTGAGCGCGTCGTTCATCCGCGACTGCCAGCCAGCGCCGCCGGCCTTGAACGCCTCGACCACATCGCGGTCGAGCCGCAGAGTCACCTGCAGCTTGGGATTCGCTAAGAGCGGACGCCCCCTACGGACGACCGTGTCGCCTTGGCGGATTTCCGCGCGCTCAAAAAAGGAATCGTCCAGTTCCGGTGCGTCATCCGGATCAACCCATCCGCTCGCGCCACCGTCTAATTTCGCGCTCATGTGCGTGCCTCATCGATATGACGCGACGGCCGTCCCCTCCGGGGTCCACACCACCACGACCAGCCGTTCCGCCAAAAAGCCGGCGGTGATGTAACGGACCTCGGGATAGGGCTTGCGATCGTCATTGATGGTCGCTGTCAGTCCCGAAAACACTTCGGTAGCTTTGGCGAAGTCCAGACCCCGTTCGCTCAGGGTCCGGTCCCGCTTGGCCGGGTCGAAGGCGATCCGCATCTTTTATGTAGCTACATTAAAGCTGAAAGTCACCCCCGCCCCCGTGTCGGGCGGAATAGTTCCTGCTGAGCGTCCATGATGGCGCGTTTGAAGGCGAGGGGGTCGGCGATCATGCGGAACAGGTTCTTGCCGGTCTCGCTGGCGGTCAGCACCTCCACGTCGCCGTATTTGAAGACGCGGCCCAGCAGGGTCTGCTCGGTGCGCACGTCGGTCACCTTGTCCAGGGCGGAGTCGATCACCGCCTTGGTGAACACGCCCGAGATCTGGATCACCCGGCGGCTGGTCACGATGTACTGGTGCGCGCGCCACACCGTCAGTCGCCACAAGAGATTGGGCAGGCCCAGCAGCGCCAGGATGTAGCTATAGGCGATCCAGTTGCGCCCCTCCCCGTAGCGCGCCCACAGCAGCGAAACGCTCACCAGCACGGCGACCGTGTAGATCAGGGCCCCGACGATCAGGCGGAAGGCGACGAAGCTATGCTGGAGCTCGATCAGCAGCACATCCTCGCCGGTGGCCAGCAGCTTGCCGAGATAGCCGCGCGGGCGCTCGTTGTCGCTGTTTGGGTCGCTCTTGGGATCGCTCATTGGGTCCAGCGCGCCAGGAAATCGGCAAGGCTTTGCGGCGTCATGGTCCGGGCGTCGGACAGCGCCGAGACATGGCCCCGATCAAGCAGCCGGTTGGCGCCCGGCTCCACCACCAAAAGGCTCGGCACGCCATCCAACCGCCCGGTGAGGCCGTAGGCGGCGGGAATCTGCAAGTTGCGGTCGAACCGGCCCACGTCGACCGTCACCACCACATAGTGCTCGTCCACGAACGCCTTCACCTCGGGCAGTGCGATCACGCCGGCCAATACGCGGCAGTCGGGGCACCAGTTGCCGCCCAGGTCGATCAGCAGCAGCTTGTGCGTCGCCAGCGCCCTGGTCTTGGCCTGGGCGACCGCGGCGTCCGCGTTCGCCTGCTCGTCGTAGGGATAGGGCAGGGGGGTGCTGAGCTGGGCGGTGCTCGCGATCGACACCTTGGGCGCTGTGGCCGCCCCAGCGCCGGACGCTGCAAGCATCAGGGCGGCGACAAGAAGGATAGAACGGATCACGCGGGAACTCCGGGGAAAGAAGGCGCAGCTTATAGCGGTCTGATCCCCGCGTCAGGCCCCGGCGCGCCAGGTCCAGACGTCAGGCTACGCGGCCGCGACGCGCCCGAGCGCGAATCGGCTCACCTTACCGAATGTATGCTCGCTCATCCGCCCCCCCTCGCTCCCGATCTCGATCCGCAGGATTGGCCGGCTCTGCGCGCCCAGGCGCACAGGATGCTGGACGATATGCTTGATCATGTCCAAGGCCTGGGCGACGGGCCGGTCTGGCGGCCTGCGCCCCCGGCGATCCGGAAGGGCTTCTCGGCGCCTTTGCCGCGCGCGCCGCAGCCGCTGGAGGAGGCGCACGACGAATTCCGCCGCACCGTCCTGCCCTACGGGGTCGGCAACGGCCATCCGCGTTTTTTCGGCTGGGTGCACGGCGGCGGCAATGTGGTGGGCATGCTGGCGGAGATGCTGGCGGCGGGGTTGAACGCCAACCTGGGCGGCCGCGACCATATGCCGGTGGAATTGGAGCGTCAGGTGACGCGCTGGATGGCGGAGCTGTTCGCCTTTCCCGCCTCGGCCAGCGGCCTGTTCGTCACCGGCGCCTCCACAGCCAACCTCATCGCCGTGCTGATCGCGCGGCGGCAGGCGCTGGGCGCAGGCTCGCGCCAGGCCGGCGTGAGCGGCGCCGGGGGGCGGCTGAGGGCCTATGCCTCGCGCATGACGCACGGCTGCCTGCCCAAGGCCATGGACATCGCCGGCCTGGGCGCGGACGCCCTGCGTCTGATCGCCGTGGACGATCAGGGGCGGATGGACCTGGATGCGTTGGCCGCGGCGCTGGCCGAGGACCGCGCGGCGGGCCTGCAGCCCTTCCTGCTGGTCGGCACGGCCGGGGCCGTGGACACCGGCGCCATCGACGATCTGCAATCTCTGGCGCGCATCGCCAAGGCCGAGGCGTTGTGGCTGCACGTGGACGGCGCCTTCGGGGCCCTGGCCAGGCTGTCGCCGGAATTGGCGCCTCTGGTGGACGGGATCGAACAGGCGGATTCCCTCGCCTTCGATTTCCACAAGTGGGGCCAGGCGCCCTATGACGCTGGCTTCGTGCTGGTGCGCGACGGGCAAAAGCACCAGGCGGCCTTCGCCTCCACGGCCGCCTATCTGCAGCGCGAGGCGCAGGGCCTGGCGGCCGGCGCGCCCTGGCCCTGCGACTTCGGCCCGGACCTGTCGCGTGGCTTTAGGGCCCTGAAGGTGTGGCTCGCTTTCAAGACCTATGGCGCGGACGCCATCGGCGCGACCATTCTCAACACCTGCCGCCTGGGCGCCTATCTGGCCGCGCGCGTCGACGCCGAGCCAGAGTTGGAGCGCCTGGCGCCGGCCCCGCTCAACATCGTTTGCTTCCGCTACCGCGCCAGCGGCGACCAGGACGCGCTGAACAACCGCATCGTCGTCGCCTTGCAGGAATCCGGCGTGGCCGTTCCTTCCACCACCAAGCTGGACGGCCGACTGGCCATCCGCGCCGCCATCGTCAATCATCGCACCAAGGCGCGGGATATCGACCTGCTCGTGGCGGAGGTCCTCCGCCTCGGCCGCGCCTTGAGCCAAGGACACGCCGCATGAGCCTGCACATTCCATTGACCGCCAGCCGGGTCGGGCCGGACGCCCGCGTGATCGACGCGCCCAATCCGGCCGCCTTCATTCGCGGGGCGTTCGAGGGCGTCGACGGCATGGCCCTGGTGCGGGCCCAGCTTGATCACCTGATGACCGACCCCACCGACGCGGCCGGCTACATGAACCTGGGGGTGCTCTACCAACTGATTGGGCGCAAGGACGAGGCCCTGGCCTGTCAGGAGGCGGCCCTGCTGCACGCCCGCCTGTTCCGCGAGGCGCCCTATCCGGCGACCGAGGCCAGCTTCACCCTCCTGGTGTTCGTGGCCCAGGGCGACCTGATGACCAACACCCCGATCGAGCTGCTCTTGGAAGGCCGGCCGGTGCAGATCGTGCGCCTCTATGTCGACCCGGACCTGCCCTTGCCCGAGACGGTGCCCGAGCACGATCTGGCCATGATCGCCATCAGCGAGTCTGATCAGATGCGCCCTCTGTTGGAGCGTCTGAAGGGCTTGAGCTGGCCCAGGCCGGTGATCAATCCCGCTGCTGCGATCCTGGACCTGTCGCGCGACCGTCTGTGGCCAAAGCTGGAAGGGATCGCGGGTCTGGTCTTGCCGCCGACCACGCGGGTCTCTCGCGCCGAGCTTGCCCGGATCGCCGCCGGCGAAGCGCCGCTATCGGACTCTCTGCCCGACGGGGGCTTCCCGATGCTGGTCCGTCCGGTAGGCTCGCACGCCGGCCAGGGGCTCAGCCGGATCAAGGATGTGGCGGCGCTCAGCGTCTATCTGCGGCACAGCGAGGCCGAGACCTTCTACCTGTCGCGCTTCATCGACTACGCCGGCGCCGACGGCCGTTTCCGCAAGTATCGGGTCGCAATGTTCGATGGACGGCCCTATCTGGCCCATATGGCCATCGGCGATCACTGGATGGTGCACTACCTGAACGCGGGCATGGCCTCCAGCGTCCAAAAGCGCGCCGAGGAGGCCGCCGCCATGGCGGGTTTCGACCAGGGCTTCGCCAGACGGCACGCAGCGGTTCTGGACGAGATCAGTCGCCGGCTGGGGCTGGACTATTACGCCCTGGATTGCGCCGAGACTCCGGACGGCGCGCTTTTGGTGTTCGAGGCGGACGTGGGCATGATCGTCCACGCCTTGGATTCGGAAGCGCTCTACCCCTACAAGCAGCCGCAGATGCAGATGGTGTTCGCCGCGTTCGAGGCCATGCTGCGGGCCAAGGCCGCGGGGGCGTAGGTCGTCTAGCGATGACGCGCCCCGGCAGCTAGATCACGATGGGTTTAGGCGGAATCGCCTAAACGCTGAATCGTGCTCTAGATTCAAATATGTAGAGCCGGATTCAGACTTCGAGAGAAGTCATCCGGCTCTAGTGATCGGCAACGCACGGCCGGTTCGAAGCGGGGATCGCGGATAACCAACATTGTCATAGTTCGCTATCGCGCTATGATTACGGCTGTGATCCCCTCCGCGAGCGGCCGCTCGCCTCGCCCGGTATGTGCTGGGCGAAATCCGCCACGGCCGCAATTTCTCGCGGCCAACCCAGGAGCGGGGCATAGCCGCGATGATCTCACCGACGAGCCCGTGAAGTTCTGGCCGGTTTTCTCGTACCTGATCGTCTATGACCCCGCCATGAAGCCGCTGGGCGTCGCCCGCGTGCTGCACGCGAGCCGAGACCTCGAAGCCCTGTTCAGGAATCGCCCCGCCTGAGGGGGGCACGCCTAGCTGTGTTCTCTATCGTCGTCCGCCATCCGCTATTGCGTCGCGGGCTTGAAGGACACCAACTCCTCGCTCTCCCGGCTCACCCGAACGTTGTCGGTGCTGTAATGCTCGTCCAGGGTTTTGACGAAGTACTTCACGTCCGGAACGTAATAGACCAACCCATAGAGGGTTTGGTGGATATCACCGGACGCCGCCTTCTGGATGTGGGTTACTGTAGTCCCGCCGCTGGCGGTCGCCATTACAGCGCCCGCGGCTGTCGCGGGGATCGAAATGCGGGCGTCGAGCGTTCCGCGGTCCTCGATCTTTAGGGCGTGGAACGTCCCTGCAGGTACGGTGATATCTTCCCAACCGAGCACTTTATAGGTGCGTTTGACGTGGGTGTTGGACTGCTGGCCGCGCGGCGTTGGATCAGTAAAGTCGACCGTCCAGGTTTTGCCGACGGTCATGGGAAACGAGAAGGCCCGCCCAATCAGCGTTTCGGCGCCGTTCACGGTCCGCGTCTGGGCCCAGTCCAGGTCGACCTTCAGTTCTTCAGGAGCGCGCGGCGAACCGTCCAGCTTTATGCCCACGAGCATGGAGTCCGAATCCACCCGCTCGATCGATACATTCCGGCGCTCCTGGCTGAAGCCAGTCGCACCCTGTTCGATGACGTGGTTGAACACCCAGGTGTCGCCCGCGGCTAAGGCGGCGAGTGGCAGAAGCGTCGAGCCGACGACGGCGGCGGCCCAAGCGACCTTGCAGTTGTTCATGGCGGTCCTCCCGATCTGCAACCTTCCGTTGTTTAGGGTTAGCAGAGCCGTGCAAGGCTCGCTATGGCCTGTCCTCAATTGAGAACCAGCCCTAATTCAACATGCGGTGCGCCACCACGGCCTTGCGAAAAAACTGATAGGCCTCAAGGGTGAGGCTCCAGCGGCGCGATCCAGGCCCGAACGGGACGTCCAGGAGCGCGCGAAGATTGTTCGTTTTGGCGAAAGAACGATGACTTTCGAACGCCGCGAACAAGTCGGACTTCATGGCGTCCGATGCCTGCTGCAGGCCGCGATCCTGCGCAATCTTGTGGCAGACCTCGTCGCGGTGGGCGCTGCCGCCCAGCGACATCAGCGCCTCGACAATGGCTGCAACCTGCGGGTTGACTAAAGCGTCGAAGGGCCCGATCGCGGGGTTCGGCGGACCATAAAATTGACCCATGAGATTAGTCATTGACCATAGAACTCACGCGCCGGCGCTCTGCGGCATAACACCGCATCCCTGAGGTGTGGTCCGGTCATTGCGATAGGTAATTCCAGTCATAGATCAGCCGAGCTCACGCTGCCATGTCCAAGTTTAACTAACTTTTACCTAATCTGCTCTATAATCACAACAAATTTCAACGTGTCGTTTGTTCTCAATGGCGCTTCAGTGTTTCAGTTTATACCATAGGGACTAGGCTATTGAAAACAAAAGCACGACAGTCCAGCGGAGCGAGCCGTTCCCTGCGCAGTCTAGTTCATCTGCATGAAAATGCTTCTACGGTGCGCGCACTCAACTTGATCGCGATCCTGGCCAAGCACGGCCATTCGTCCGAATACCGAAAATACCCGCTGTTCCACGCCCCGGTTCTCAATCGCAGCATAATCGTCAAGCACCGCCTGCGGGCCAATGAACGGGACGTATTCAACGACGAGCGGAGAGGAGCGACCAAAGTCATATTGCCGATCGACATCGCGGACCTGCGGTCAGGAGCCCGGTCCTTCTTCGTCGGCCAGCGAGGCTATCTTGACGTACTGAGGGAGGTATTGGGAGGCTCTGACGAGAGCAACACCCATGACAGGGCGCTGCTGGAGATGATCGACTCGCTGCCCTCGCTCGATCCCTTCCTGATGCGCGAACGCTTCAAGCAAATGGGATTTCATGCCGCGCGATGCTATTTTGAGCTGAGCGACGCGGACACGACACGCATGTTTTTGTTCGTCGAGCAGGAGGTCGCCCCGCTCATCGGCATGACCTACGGCAGCGTTGATACCAGGCGCCACTCCCTGACGGCAAAGCTGGCCGAAAAGATCATGGCCAACGCCAGCGACTCTGAAATGGAGCCGCTGCGCATCGGCATGGGCATGGAGTCGAGCGACTTCGCCGAGGGCATATTCTGCTGGAAAGGCTTCATCTACTACAAATGGTCCATGGCCGACCTGCTGCCGAAAGTGAGGCCACTGCTCTCGCAGTTCGCGGCGATCAAGCCCTCCGGGCCGATCACGGACGAAGAGCGAGCCTACATCATCGCCGCCAGGGCTCGTTTGGCTGAAGCCATTGCCGGGGCCTGCGAAACGGTGCGTGTCACCCTGAAAATCTACGACGACGCCTATCGCGATCTGACCCGAAACGGCCAGCCGAAGGCGTTTCGCGAGTTCCTGCTGACCGCGCCCAGACTGTTCCACGAGCTGGGCGAAAGGCTCGGGGCCATCCAGCACATCGTCAGCTTCTGGGGTTTCCGCTTCCCGGTCGGCGGCCGCAAAACCATCGATACCGACGAATTGATCGACCTTCTGGCCGACTTCGAGCTTAGCCTCGGCGCCACGACGGATCGCGCGGATTCCGGCGGTTCCTGGGCGGCCTAGTCGCGAAGTCCCTCGAATGAAAATTCGGAAGCTTTAGCCGCCATCAACAAGGGGGCGTCAGCTTCGCGTGGATTGTTCCCCTTGGCTCCGGTGCGCGGACCGCGGCGTTCTCGGTCATGGCTTACCCATGGGCTACAACGTAGCCCAGGACTGTCGATAGCGTCAGCGCAGCGGCCGATGGATTCCCCGGTCGGCAAGGGCCTGTCGCCTTATCGGGCGCGACCTAAGCCGCCGACGTCACCCGCCGGCAAAGCCAGGCGGCCTTGTCGAGCGCCTTGAGGGCGTCGTCGATCACCGCTTGGGGGCCGAGTCCGCCGGGCCCGAGCGCGTCCACCGCAAGGCGCGCGCTGGCGCACAGACGCAGGGCGCTGAGCGGGCGCCCGTCGCGCTGGCCGCAGGACACCGGTTGGCCCAGTTGCACCCGCTCATGGGCGCAGGCTTGATGGGCCGGGCTTTCCCCTACGGCGCGCGCCCAGCCGCCCAGGTCCATGCCCATCAGCCGGTGCAGGCCCAGGGCGTCCTGGGGCGCAATCGGTCCGGACGGGCCGATCAGCAGGAACGGATGGATGGTCTGCACTGCGTCCCAGCCCAGGGGCGCGCCCAGGGCCACCCGGTCCAAGGGCCTTTGCGCCAGGGGCTCGAAGGCGGGGTCGTGGTTCAGGTGATCGGTCGTCGCCATGGCGAAGGCCTGAAAGAAGGCGTGGACCTGATCCTGGGGCAGGGCCAGGAACGGCGCTATCTCCTCCAGCGCGGCCTGCCAGCGCAGCGCCAGGCCGAAGTTGGCGGCGGCCGGCAGGGCGCCCACGCCAGGCCAGTCGGCCGGCCAGTCCGCGCGCATCGAATGGGCGGCCAGGGCGACGGGCAGACGCTGGGCGCCGAGACGCCGGCGCGCGCCCTCCGGCGCCAGGAGGGCGGCCGAAAACGTCGGCCCAGTCATGAATTTGGAGCCGGTGACGGCCACCAGAAAGTCCGCCTCCAGATAGGCGCGCAAGGTCGCCGGGCCTATGCGCATTTGGCAGGCGTCGACCAGCACCTCAAGCTGCTCGGGGAAGCGGCGCTTGAGCTCCAGGGCGCAGTCGATGCTGGGCGAGATCAGGCCGGTCTTGGACACGTCCATCAGCACCAGCACCACCCGACGGCCCAGGGTTGCGGCCGCGCTGGCCACGGCCATGACCTCCTGGTCGACCTCCTGCGGTGGCCGCGGCTCTCCGTCCGGGGTCCGGCTGGGCGCTTGGAGAATCTGGCAGGGTTGGGCCGCGTCCGGCCTTTGCAGCACGCTGATGTGGCCCCGCAGGCTGGAGCCTGCGCTGGCGTGTCCGCCCAGGGCGTCGCCCACGGTGCTGCCGGTCTCGGCGCTTTCGCAGGCGATCACCAGCGGGGGTGCGTTGGTTCCTAGCCCCGCGAGCTGGGCCATGATCCGATGCAGATCCGTGCCGGAGGGCCCGATGATGACGCCCAGTCCGGGCAGGTCATGCAGACCCAGCAGCGTGAGCAGGGCCTGGCGGATACGGTCCATTTCCTGGGCGTAGAGGTCCGCCGCGTCCGCACCTTGCGCCAGGCTGACGTTCAGGTGTTTGGCAAGCCGTTCGCCGGCGGCGTAGGCCGGAACCGAAATCACCGAGGCGGTGGATGAGCCGAAGGCCCGCGCGGCCTCGTCCGGGAAGGGCTGACAGCTATAGCGATTGAGGCCGGTGGTTTCGTCCAGGAGGATTCGGCTGTCGCCGCCCGAAGGAAGCAATCGTCCCATGGTGAGCGGCGCGGGCCTGGCGTCGGGCGTCGAGCGCGGCTCGTTGGAGGGCTGAACCTCGCCGGGGCGGGTCTTTTCCTGAAGCCTGTACGCGCCTTGCGCCACTGAAGGTCCCCCATCGCCGAGGCGGATGCCGGACGATCCCCCAAGCTTGCCCGCGTCGGCCTTGCGGTAAGGTTAACGCGAGGTTGCCTCAGCCGGGGCAGCCGTTCTTGATCAAGTCCACCTTGCTTCCCGATACCCGCACGACGCCGTAGCGCTCGTCCTTTGCGCGGCCATCCGCCCGCATAACGCCAGGCAGAGGCTCGACCTTGGCGAAACAGACGGCCAGTTTGGCCGGATCGATCCGCCGGGGCAGGTCCACGATCAGGCCTGGCTGCGACAGATCCGCCCGGTCCGGCGCGCCGAAGCCTTCGTACCGCGCCCGTTCGTTCACCTGCAGGACCCCGGCTAAATCCGCAGCCTGAAGCTGGGCGGCCGTTCCGTAGCTGAGCGTTCCCACCCAGGCCGCGCCGGCCTTCAGGCGCGCGGCGTCCACCGTCCGGGCCAAACCCGGCCAGCCACGAAGCTGCAGGGCCGGATCGGCGCCCCCTCCATCGGTCGCCGGCAGGGCGGCGTGGGCCAGGGCCAGGACGCTGAGGGCCAGGCCCAGCGGCGCACACTGCACCAGGGCTTTGCGCCAGCCGCCCGCGTCCCTGGCCGCCAGCGCGGCCAGCACCGCGCCTGCGCTATAGAGCGGAACGGGCCAATGGGCTTGCACCCGGTCGTGCAGGCTGTGCGCCAGGAGATAGGCCAGGAAGGGGATCAGGCTGGCCAGCATCAGCCAGGGGATGGGCCGCTCAGTCCTCTGGCGCCAGGCGTTCGCGGCGCCGAGCCCCGCCAGAATGGCGAGGGCGGGGTTGAACAGCAGGAACTGGCCGGCCAGGAACTCGATCAGATAGTGGGGCGCCAGCTGGCTGGCCGCCGCACGGCCGAATTGTTTGTCGAATGTTTCCCAGTGGTGCTGGGCGTTCCAGGCGACGTTGGCCGCAAACAGCGCCACGGCGAGGGCGGCGGCGATCCACGGCCACGGCTGAGCCAGGCGCTTGCGGCCCTCGGCGCTGGCACCCAGCCACAGGAGCACGGCGGGCGCCAGGAATAGGGCCGAATACTTGGACAGGCACGCCAGCCCCGCCGCCGCGCCGGCCAGCGCCCACCACCGGGCGTCCGTTCCGTGCAGAGATCGGACGAGGGCCCATAGGGCTAAGGTCCAGAACAGTCCGGCCGGAACGTCCGGCACGGCCAGAGCCGCTGCGGCGCCCACGGTCAGGGTGCAGTTGTAAAAGAGCGCCGCGGTCAGGCCCGTGCGGCCGCCTCCCGCTAGGCGTCCGATGTCGAACACCAGCGCCGTGGCGACCAGGTTGGCCAGGCAGGGCAGCAGGCGCACGCCGAGCGGCGTGTCGCCCGCCAGCACGGTTCCCGCACGGATCCACCAGGCGATCATGGGCGGGTGGTCATAGTAGCCCAGGGCCAGGTGCTGGGACCACAGCCGGTAATAGGCCTCGTCCTCCGTCAGGGGGACGGCGCCGGCGCTGACCAGGCGCAGGACCGCCAGGCCCGCGATCAGGACGGCCAGCCCGATCCGCGGCTCGGGCCAGACCCTGGCGCTACCAGACGGCGAGGGCGGTCGTGACATAGTTCCAGACAGCGCCGAACGCGGCGCCGATGGCGCCGGCCAGGAGGGTGATGGGCAGGCGCTCGTGCAGGAAGGAGGCGACCGCCACATTGACGAACAGGCCGGCGCTGCACGCCAGGCAGAAAGCCAGGTAGCCGGTTAAAAGCCTCCAGCCGCGTTTGCGGCGGTCATGGTAGGTGACGGCGTTGTTGATGAAATAGTTGGAGGTCATCGCCACCAGGGCCGCGAGAAACTGGGCCGGCACGAAGGCCAGGCTGGTGTCCAGGCGGCTCAGCAGCGTCAGCGCGATCAGATGCACCGCGATGCCGGTGGCGCCCACGGCGCCGAACAAGATGGCGCGGGCGGGTATAACGTCGTGGGTGGCCTTGTTTAGGATCAGGCCCAGGTAATCGACCACCACGCGACTGTCGAGCTTGCTTTCCCCCTCCAGCCGATCGCGGAACCGGTACGGAATCTCGGCGACCCGCAAGGGCTCCGCGTGGGAGGCGATGATGTCGAACAGCACCTTGAAGCCCTCGGTGGACAGTTGGGGCGCCGCCCGGTCCCACACCTCGCGCCGGGCCATGAAGAAGCCGCTGACAGGGTCGGACACCTCCGTCTTCAGCACCAGGCGGCTGAGCCAGGTGGCAAGGCGGCTGCCACGCTGGCGCGTGATGCTGAGGCCCTGAGCTAGTCCCTCCGGGTCGAGGTAGCGCGTGGCCACCACCAGGTCCTTGTCGCCGGCCCGGATGGTCTCCAGCATCTGGGGCAGAATGCTTTCGTCGTGCTGCAGGTCAGCGTCGATCACCACCACATAGGGCGCCGCGCTGGCCATGGCCCCTTCCAGCACCGCACCGGCCAGGCCGCGCCGCCCCACCCGACGAATGCCGCGGACCCGAGGGTCCTCTCCGGCCAGGGCCTTGACCTCCACGGCTGTGCCGTCCGGAGAATCGTCGTCGACAAAAATCACTTCCCACGCGACGCCATCGAGCGCCTGATGCAGTTTGGCCGTCAGCGGGCGGATGTTCGGGCGTTCGTTGAAAGTGGGGGAAACGACCGTCAGTTCGATCGCGGCCGACGCGGGGGATTTGTTCGCCCGGCTCCGCGCAGCCTGACCGCTGCTGACCCCTTGCGCGCCTTCCACCCGTGATTCTCCGTTTCCGCCCGGCACACCCTTAGCTTCACCCGGCGAAAGGCGCCAGAAGCACCGCCGCATCAGTGGACGGCCCTTGACCGCGACCTCGCCGGCGGCTTTCGGTAGGGATTGTCCTGGGAGCGCCATCCTTGCCCAATCTGACCGCAAGCCTGCGCCTCGCCTGCGGCGTTCTTTTTGCACTGGCGACAGCGGCGTGCGCCCCGTCCGCGGGGGCCGATAGCAATGCTTGGGCGCCGGCGGCCTGGGTGCAGTTGACCGGCGACGGGACGGTGGCGCGCGCCGCCGTGACCGCGGGCGGCTGTCCGGCGGTGATGGCCGACGGCCAGCCCCTGCCCATGGCGTTGCGACGCCAGGCGGACGGGTTATTCCCCACGGTGTGCCAGAGACTGATCCCGCCGGGCGTTCACAGCTTGTCCGTTGGCGGCCAGGCCCTGCCGACGCCGACACGCGCGCCGCAGCGCATTGTCATGCTGGGCGACAGCGGGTGTCGCATCCAGGGCTTGACCGTGCAGTCCTGCAACGACCCCAAGGCCTGGCCCTTCGCGGAGGTGGCGCGGCTGGCCGCGGCCCAGAAACCCGACCTGGTGATCCATGTGGGCGACTATTATTACCGGGAAAATCCATGTCCCTTGCTCAACCGGGCCTGCGCGGGCAGTCCCCACGGCGACAACTGGGCCACCTGGCAGGCGGAATTTTTTCGCCCCGCCGCGCCCTTGCTGGCCGCCGCGCCTTGGGTGTTCGTGCGGGGCAACCACGAGGTATGCTATCGCGGCGGCGAGGGTTGGTACGCCTTTCTCGACGCTTCGGCGCAGCTTCAGCCCTGCAGCGGCTGGACCACGCCCTTCGTCGTCGATATCGGCGGGCTGAACCTTTATGTGCTGGACAGCTCCAACACGATCGACCGCGGCGCGCCCCCCTGGAACGTGGCCAAGTTCAGCGCGGAGCTCGACGCGATCGGCCCGAAGCTGGAACAGGGCAAGGGCTGGATTCTCACCCATCGGCCCATATGGGGTTTCGTGCCGGTCGCGCGCGTGCCGCCGCTCAATCCGGCCGAACTAAGCATCAATGTGAACGAGCAGGCCGCCGTGCGCGGGCGCGCCCTGGCCGGAGTGCAGATGATCGTCTCAGGCCATATCCACGACTTCCAGTCCCTGTCGTTCGGGCCGGACCGTCCCGCGCAGCTTGTCGTGGGCACCGGCGGAGACGTGGGCGAGCCGGCGGATATACCGCGCATTCGCCAGGGCCCGCGCAGCATCGATGACATGGCCGCAGACTTCTTCACCTTCGACCGCTTCGGCTATTTGCTGCTGGAGCGTCAGGGCGAGGACTGGGCCGGGGCTTTTCACGACGCCCAGGATCGCGTGGTGGCCCGCTGCCGCCTGCACGAGCGCGCGCTCAGGTGCGTGCGGGCCTAAAGCGCGATATGCTGAGGCGGAATCGCGCGTTGATCCGTGCAGGACTCAAATAGGTCGGGACCGGATCAGTATGCGATCAGGAGCGGCAGGGGTGAACTCTCAAGCATGTGCTGGCTTATCGGGCTGAGTACGAAATCACGTTGCCGCGTGTGACCGTAAACGCCCATGACGATGAGATCGCAGCCGGCTTCGATGGCTTCGCTGATAATCCATCTGGGAATCGATTGGCCTTCGTCCTCGACGACCTTGAAATTTGATCGACAGGCGTGTCGTTCGAGGTAACGGCCCAAAGCGGCGGCGTCCGTCCGATCGTGCTTATACTGGGCCGTGCGGATTTCCAGAAGCGCGTCGTGGGTCAGGATCGGCAATGCGTCGCGTAGCGCACAGGAAGACTCTCGGCTGCCGTTCCATGCGACGAGCACGCGCGCCCCAACCCGCGGCAGATCGACCTCGGCCGGAAGGATCAGGACCGGAACACCGGCGCCAAGAACGATATCGACGGCGAAGGCTTGACCCTTGCGCGACGGGTTCCACGGTCCGACGATCACGAGATCAGCGTGCCGCGCCTCGGTGATCATGTCGCGAGGCGTATCACCGCCAACGATGCGGAAGTTGTAATCCACGTCCGACGCCAGGGCGATCTGTCTCAGCATCGCCGCGGCGGCGGCGGCATTCTCATCTTCGCACCGAAGCCGATCACGAATGCGCTGGCCAATATCCATCGGCGGCGGCGCGCCCGTCGCGACGGCGCCCTCCAGTTGTGCGACCAAGTCAGTTCTCAAATAAAGGCCGGTCACGCGACCGCCATGGCGCGCCGCCAGTTCGACGGCGATTTTGCAGCGGCCGGGCGGTGTCGCCTCGTCGACCTGAACGAGAATGTCCTTGTAGGCCATTTGAACGCCTTGATGTTTAGACAGCCTGGAGGACGACGCGTCTGGCCGGTCTAATCCGTGACGTAAACACCCAATGTCTATGGGAGCAGCTCGATAGCCATGTTGTCGGCGCCGATCTGTTCCTGAGTGATCTGGTCGACCGCGCCGCTAAACGTGGACGCCGCCGAACAGCCAGAGAAGCAAAAGGATGACGACGATCAGGCCCACAACGCCGCCGACGCCAGGCAGGCCGTAACGACCGTGCGCATAGTAGCCGCCGCCCCCGCCAAAAAGCAGGACCAGCACGATGATGATCAGGATAAGGCTCAAGGATTCACCTATGGGAGGACGCCGTTGAGCAGCTCAGCGGTAGGTCCTAAACGCTGAAAGACTTCTGGCGTTCCGACCTTGTTCTTGGGTCTTGAAATTTAGCCCAAAAAACTGAGGGCGCTGGTTTCGAGTACGCCATCCAATCGATGCACGGACGCGACCTGGCTCGTCAGAAAAGCCCCGCCAACAGATTGATGGTCAAGGCCAGCACCACCGTGTTGAACACGAACGAGACCAGGCAGTGGACGGTGCCGATGCGTCGTTGCGTGCGGGAGGTGAACTCGATGTCAGCGGTCTGGCTGGCCACGCCGATGATCGCCGAGAAATGCAGAAAGTCCCAGTAGTCGGGATCCTGTCCGCCGGGGAAGCGCAGGCCGCCGCGTAGGCCATCCTCGTAGTCCTCGTCCTCGGTCGGATCGGGCGCATAGTACTCGTGGGCGTAATGCAGGGCGAAGATCACGTGCACGAACAGCCACGACAGGGCCATGGTGGCGAAGGCGAGGATCACCCGCAGGGTTCTCTCCAGGCCGTGATCGTTCTTGGCCAGACTCAGCTCGATGCCGATCGCCAGCACGGCGGCGCTGGCCGCGACGAGCGAGAGCCCCAGCACCACGACGCGGCCCTCGTCCTGGCCGGCTGCCTGGGCTCGAATGCGGGCGGCGCCGCAGCCGGACATCATTTGAAGGATCAGCGCTAGGAACACCAGCGCCGCCACGTCCCAGGCGAGGATGGCGCGCGTGCTCCAGCTCAACGGGTTGGGCCAAGCGGTCAGAACCGCACCGGCCGCGAGCCCCACGCTCATGGCCGCGAACAGGCGCGGCCGCCCGCTGAACAGAGCCTTTGCCGAAGGCCCTTGGCCAAAAGCTTCGTCTTCGCTCACCTCATCGCATCCCAACGGTTGTCGCCTGCGGCAAAGACGTGCTTTTTGCGGCCAAGGCCGGGGCGATAAGCTGCATGCCTTGTCCATAACAGAATCGCCGGGAGCCCCGCCATGTCCGATAGCCCTCTGGAAGAGATGGAAAACCGCGAGCATGTGGAGCACGCCGAGCACGCGGCCCATAGCGGCAGCAAGCTGATAACCTGGGTGTCGATGACCATCGCCGTGTTGGCGGTGCTGTCTGCCCTGGTGGGCAGTCTAGAAACTATCGCCAGCGGTCAGGCGCTGGGGCAAAAGAACGATGCGGTGCTGGCGCAGAGCCTGGCCTCGGATCGGTGGAACTTCTACCAGGCCAAGAGCCTGAAGAAGCATATCTACACGGTGGGCGCGGGGCAGGGCGGGCCCAACGCGGCCAAGTACGCCGCCATCGCCAAGTCGGACGCCGCCGACGAGGACAAGATCCAAGATGATGCGCGGCGCTTCGAAAAAGAACGCGACGAGCACCTCAAGGCGAGCGACGCCGCCGAGGACCGGCACCATAAGCTGACCATCGCCGCGACGCTGATGCATATGGGCATCGCCATCTCGACGGTCGCCATCATCACCGGCAAGCGTTGGCCGTGGCAGGCCTCCCTCATCCTTGGCGCATTGGGCGGGATCGTCGCCGCGATCGCCTACCTTTGAATTTTATCCCATCTTGCTCTTGGTCGGTTGCCAGCCGCCGCCCAGGGCCGAGATCAGGTTGATGGCGTTCTGCAGCCGGGTGAGCGTCGTCGAAACCGCCGTGGTGCGCGCGGTCAAGGCGGTGGCCTCGGCGACCACCAGGGTGGTCTCGTCGACGGTTCCGGCCCGGTACTGGTTGGTGACGATGGCCTCGGCCTGATCGGCTTCCTTGGAAGCTTGATCGCGTATCTGTTCCTCGACCTTGAGCACCCGCTCGGCGGCGACGGCGTCCTCCACCTGTTGCACGGCGGTCAGCACGGTCTGGCGGTAGGCTGCCACATTTTCGTTGTAAACCGCGCGGGCGGCTCGCACCCGTCCCTGGGTGGCGCCGGCGTCGAACACGGTCTGGCTAAGCGACGCCCCGATCGACCAGGTGTTGCTGGCTGAGTTGAACAGCTGCGACAGGGCTGAAGAGGTGAACCCGTCGCTGCCCGACAGGCTGAGGCTGGGGAAGTAGCCGGCGATGTTCACACCGATTTGGGCGTTGGCGGCGGCCATGGTCCGCTCGGCGGCGGCCACGTCGGGCCGCCGTTCCAGCAAGGTCGACGGCATGCCGACGGGAATCTCCGGTGTGACGAGGTTGAAGGCCGGCAGGGCGGCGATGGTCAGCGCGGAGGGCGGCTGACCGATGAGAACGGCGATGGCGTGCTCCAGAGCCGCCCGCGTACGCACGACGTCCACCGCCTGGGCCTGAGCGGTCTGCAAGGTCGTTTGGGCCGTCAGGACATCGCTCTGCGCAGCGACGCCGGCGGTATATTTGTTCTGGGTGATTTCAAGGGTCTTGGCGTAGGCGGCGATCGCCAGATCGAGCAGCCGCTTGCTCTCATCCTGCTCGCGCAGTTGGACGTAGTCATTGGCCAAGGCGATCTGGGCTGACAGCCTAGCATTGGCGATGTCCGCTTCGCTGGCCTTGGCGGTGTCCTTAGCCGATTCGATCTCGCGCCGAATCCGGCCCCACACGTCGACGGACCAGGTGGCGTCCAGACCGGCGCTGTAGCTGCTGCTGGTCAAGGCCGTGCTGGTCACGCCCCCTCCGACTCCAGAGACGCGGCCGAGACTGCTGACCGAGGCTTTGTTCTGGGTCGCGCTCCCTGTCGCCGTCACAGTGGGGAACAGCGTCGCTTCGTTCTGCTCGACGAGCGCCTTGGCGTTGCTATATGCGGCTTCGGCCTGCGCCAGGTTCTGGTTGGAAACCGAGACCTTCTGTTCGAGATCATTCAGCACCGGGTCGTTGAACACCGTCCACCAATCACCCTTCTCCAGGGCGTCGGAGGGATTGGCCAGCGTCCAGCCGTCGGCCTCCTTGAAGGTGACGCCGGTATTGACGGCGGGGCGGTGATAGTCCGGCCCAACGGCGCAGGCGCCAAGGCTGAGCCCGGCGAAGGCGGTCGCAAAGAGAGCGGCACGGAATGGGCGGAGGGCCATGGCGTTCCTAACTGGCGGGCTCGGGTGTTGGTTGCACATCAAAACGGCTCAAGGATTTCTCGTCGGACCGCACGCGGCGGAAGCGGTCGAGATATATATAGACGACGGGGGTCGTCAAAAGGGTGAGCACCTGGCTGACCATCAGGCCGCCGATGATTGTCAGGCCCAGCGGGCGGCGCAGCTCCGCGCCCTCGCCCCAGCCGATCGCCAGGGGGATGGCCCCGAGGATAGCGGCGAAGGTGGTCATCATGATTGGGCGGAAGCGGATCAAGGCCGCGCGGTAGATGGCCTCGCGGCTGGACAGGCCCTCGGCGCGCTGCGCCTCCAGGGCGAAGTCGATCATCATGATCGCGTTCTTCTTGACGATGCCGATCAGCAGGATGACGCCGATCAGGGCGATGATGCTGAACTCCACGTGGAAGATGATCAGCGCCAGCACCGCGCCGACCCCCGCCGAGGGCAGGGTGGACAGCACGGTCAGGGGATGGATGTAGCTCTCGTAGAGCACGCCCAGCACGATGTAGACGGCCACGATCGCGAACACGATCATTACCAGTTCGCCCGACAGGGTGTCCTGAAACATCTTGGCCGTGCCCTGGAAGCTGCCGTGGATGGTGGCGGGCATGCCGATGGAGCGCTCCGCGTTGCGGATGTCGGTGGTGGCGTCGCTGAGGGATTTGCCCTGTTCCAGGTTGAACGAGATGGTCGTGGCCGCGGATTCGTCCTGGTGATTGATGGTGGTCGGCGAGGAGCCGTCGGCCCACTTGGCCAGGGAGCCCAGCGGCACCGGAGTTTCCAGGGTGGTGGCCACGGCCGCTCCGGTGGAGGCGCCCCGGCCCGGGGGCGCGGTGGCTTCGTTGGCCGTCGCCCCGGCGTTGGAGGTGGCCGCCGCCGCCGTTGAACCGAGGGTAGGGCCCAGGGCGCTGGAGGACGCGCCGGCGTTGGTCAGCACCGTTGATGCGTGGACCGGAATGTACAGGTCCTTCAGGACGGTGGGATCGTGGGCGAACTTGGGGTCGACCTCCATCACGACATAGTACTGGTTCAGGTCCTTGTAGATGGTCGACACCTGCCGCTGGCCGTAGGCGTCGTACAGGGCGTTGTCCACGTCGGTGGGCGTTAGGCCGAGCTGGGCGGCGGTGTCGCGGTTGATGGTGACATAGCTCTGCAGGCCGTGGTCCTGCTGGTCGGTGTTCACGTCCGTCAGCGAGGGAGCCTGTTCCAGGGCGGCGGCCAGCTTGGTCGCCCAGGTCTTCAGGGCGGTCAGATCGTCGGCTTCGAGGGTATATTGGTATGTGGCGTTGGACTGGCGTCCCCCCACGCGCACGTCCTGCACCGGGTTGAGGAATAGGGACGAGCCGGTGACTCGGCCCAGCTGGGGCCGCAGTCGGGCGACCACGTCGTCGATGCCCGCGCGCTGGCTTTTGGGCTTGAGCTGGACCTGGAGGAATCCGCCGGACGATTGACCGCCGGCGTAGGCCACCACGGTGTTCACGGCGGTGTCCTTCTGCAGGATCGAGACGAAGGTGCGGATGCGCTGTTGGCTCAGTTGGAACGAGGCGCTCTGGTCGGACTGCATGCCGCCCATCAACTGGCCGGTGTCCTGTTCAGGGAAGAATCCCTTGGGCACGATGGAGAAGACGTACCAGTTCATCACTACCGAGGCGATCATGATCGCCACCACGATGGGGCCGGAATCCAGCGCCCAGCGCAGGCTCTTCTCGTAAACCCGGGTCATCCAGCCGATGACGTGCTCGGCCATGCGGCCGAACCATCCGCGTTCATGCTCGGGCCTGGGCCGCCCGATCAGATAGGCGCACATCATCGGCGTGGTGGTGAGCGACAGCACCAGCGAGATGATGATCGCGGCCGACAGGGTGATCGCGAACTCCCGAAACAGCCGCCCCACGATGCCGCCCATCAGCAGGATCGGGATGAACACCGCGATGAGGGAGACGGTCATGGATAGGACGGTGAAGCCCACTTCCTGGGCGCCCTTCAGGGCGGCCTGCAGACGCGGCATGCCCTGCTCCACGTGGCGCGTGGTGTTCTCCACCACCACGATGGCGTCGTCGACCACGAAGCCGGTGGCCACCGTCAGGGCCATCAGCGACAGGTTGTCCAGGCTGAAGCCCAGCAGATACATGGCGCCCAGAGTGCCCAGCAGCGACACGACCACGCACACGCTGGGAATCAAGGTCGCGCCGCCGCTTTGCAGGAAGAAGGCGACCACGGCGACGACGAGCACCACCGAGATGGCCAAGGTGCGCTCCACGTCGGCCAGGGAGGCGCGGATGGTCACCGAGCGGTCGACCGCCAGCCGCACGTCGATATCGGGCGGCAGGGCCTGGGACAGCGACGGCAGGCGCTTCTTGATCAGATCCACGGTCTTGATGATGTTGGCGCCGGGCGAGCGGGTGACGGTCACTAGGACCGCGTCCGTGCCCTGCACCTTGGGCGCGCTGTTGGTCCCGAACAGGCCCATGTTGTGGACGTCTTCCACCCCGTCGAACACGTGGGCCACGTCGCTCAGCCGCACCGGCGCGTTGTTGCGATAGGCGACCACCAGGCGGGCGTAGTCGGACGCCACCGTGCCCGCGTCGTTGGTGTAGATCTGGTAGCGCAGGCTGGAGGTCTCGACCTGGCCCTTGGGCCGATTGGCGTTGGCCGAGGCCAGCGCCGCGCGCACGTCCTCCAGGTTGACGCCGTAGTGGGCCAGGGACGTGGGGTTCAGGTCCACGCGCACGGCGGGCAGGGAGGCGCCGCCGATGTCCACCTCGCCCACGCCGTTCACCTGCGACAGCTGCTGCTGCACGATGTTGGACGCCGCGTCGTAGATCTGGCCGGGCGTCTTGGTCGGCGATGTCATCGCCAGGATCACGATCGGCGCGTCGGCCGGGTTGACCTTGCGATAGGTGGGGTTGGCGTGCAGCGTCGCGGGCAGGTCGACCCGGGCGGCGTTGATCGCCGCCATCACGTCGCGCGCGGCGCCGTCGATGTTGCGCTCCAGCCCGAATTGCAGAATGATCTGGGTGGAGTTGACGCTCGAGCGCGAGGTCATTTCCGAGACGTCGGCGATGCGCCCCAGATGCTTTTCCAGCGGCGTGGCGACGCTGGTGGCCATGGTCAGGGGGCTGCCCCCCGGCAGGGTCGCGCTGACCGTCACGGTGGGCAAGTCCACCTGGGGCAGGGGCGAGACCGGCAGTTGGAAATAGGCCGCCGCCCCGGCCAGGGCCAGGCCGATGGTCATCAGGACGGTCCCGATGGGCCGCCTTACGAAGGGCTCCGAAAGGTTCACGGCTGGCCGGCCTGGGTCTGCGGCGAACCCGGACCTAGCGGCAGGAACGGCTCCGCTTCTTCGCGCTCGGTATGCTTGCGCTTACGTCCATTGGCCCAGCGGTCGAAGGTCAGATAGATCACCGGCGTGGTGAACAGGGTCAAAAGCTGGCTGAGGATCAGGCCGCCGACGATGCTGATGCCCAAGGGATGGCGCAGCTCCGAACCCTCGCCCCAGCCCAGCATGAGCGGCAGGGCGCCGAACAAGGCGGCCAAGGTGGTCATCATGATGGGGCGGAAGCGCAGCAGGGCGGCCTGGTGAATCGCCTCTCGCGGTCCCATGCCTTCATTGCGTTCGGAGTGCAGGGCGAAGTCGATCATCATGATCGCGTTCTTCTTGACGATACCGATCAGCAGAATGATGCCGATGATGCCGATCACCCCCAGGTCCTGGCCGAACAGCATCAAGCCCAGAAGGGCGCCTACCCCGGCGGAGGGCAGGGTGGACAGGATGGTCAAGGGATGGATGTAGCTCTCATAGAGCACGCCCAGCACGATGTAGACGGTCACGATGGCCGCCAGGATCAGCCACAGCTCGTTGCCGAGAGAGGACTGGAAGGCGTTGGCGGCGCCCAGAAAGGTGGTGGTGATCGAGGCCGGAACCCCGATCTCCTTCTCCGCCTGGCGGATCGAGGAGACCGCCTCGCCGAGGGAAACGCCAGGCGCGGTGTCGAACGATAGGTTCGCCGCCGGGAATTGGCTCACGCGGTTGATCTGCAGCGGCGAAAGCTGCTGCTTCATCGACGCCATGCCAACCAGTTGGGTTGTGCCGCCGCTGGTGGTGCGCATGAAGACGTGGTTGAGGCCCTCAGGCGTCTGTAGCGATTTCGGGTCCGCTTCCAGGATCACCCGGTACTCGCTGGACTCGGTGAAGATGGTCGAGACGATCCTCTGGCCGAAGGCGTCGTACAGTATGTCGTCCACCGTGGACGGCGCCACGCCCAGGCGCGCGGCGGTGTCGCGGTCGATGGCGATGAAGGTGGACAGGCCCTGGCTCTGCACATCGGCCCCGACGTTGCGCAGCTTCTTGTCCTGGCTCAGTTTATCGACCAGCGTGCCGGCCCAGGTGTTGATCGTGGGCTGGTCGAAGCCCTCCAGCGAGAATTGGTATTGGGTGCGGCTGACGTTGGCGTCGATGGTCAGGTCCTGAACCGGCTGCAGGTACAAGGTCATGCCGGCCACGTGCTGGGCGCGCTCGCGCAGATGGTCCATCACCGCCGTGAGGGCGCCGGTGCGATGATCGCGCTGCTTCAGATTGATCAACATCCGGCCGGCGTTGAGCGTGGTGTTGGAGCCGTCCACCCCGATGAAGGAGGTCAGGCTCTCCACGTCGGGGTCCTTCAGCATTTCGTTGGCCATCTGCTGCTGCAGATTGGACATCTGGCCGAACGAAACCGATTGGCCCGCCTCGGTATAGGCCTGCACCACCCCGGTGTCCTGGGTCGGGAACAGGCCCTTGGGAATGATCATGTAGAGGACGGCGGTCAGGACAAAGGTGCCCAGAGCCACGATTAAGGTCGCCTTCTGGTGGTCCAGCACCCAGATGAGGGCGCGGTCGTAGCGGGCGATAACCTCGTCAAACAGGGCGGTGATCTTGCTGGCGGCCTTGGGTCCCTCGGGTCCGGCCTTGTGCGGCTTGAGCCAACGGGCCGAGAGGGTGGGCACCAGGGTCAGGGACACCACGGCCGAAATGACAATGGTCACGGCCAGGGTGATGGCGAATTCGCGGAACAGCCGCCCCACCACGTCGCCCATGAACAGCAGAGGGATCAGCACCGCGATCAGCGATACGGTCAGGGAGATGATGGTGAAGCCGATCTCGCCCGCGCCTTTCAGCGCCGCCTCCATCGGCTTCTCGCCTTGCTCGATATAGCGGGCGATGTTCTCGATCATCACGATGGCGTCATCGACCACGAAGCCGGTCGAGATGGTCAGGGCCATCAGCGTCAGGTTGTTCAGGCTGAAGCCGAGCAGGTACATCACCGCGAAGGTGCCCACGAGCGAGATCGGGGCGGCGACGCTGGCGATGAACGTGGCCGGCACGCTGCGTAGGAACAGGAAGATCACCATCACCACCAGGGCGACGGCCAGCAGCAGCTCGAATTCCACGTCGTTCACCGAGGCGCGGATGCCGGTCGTGCGGTCGGTCAGCACCTGGACATTGACCGAATCTGGAAGGCTCGCCTCCAGCTCCGGCAGCGCCTTCTTGATGTCGTCCACCGTCTGGATGACGTTGGCGCCGGGCTGGCGCTGGATATTGAGCACGATGCCGGGCTTGGCCACGCCGCCGATCATGTGGCCGTTGGGCCCGGCGACCTTGGTCCCGACCCAGGCGCCCAGCCGGGTGTTCTCGGCGCCGTCCACCACCTTGGCCACGTCCTTCAGCCGGATCGGGCCGCCGTTCTTGTAGGCGATAACCTGGTTGACGTAGTCGGCCGCGGTGGCCAGTTGGTCGTTGGCGTTGATGGTGTAGGCGCGGGTGGGGCCGTCGAAGGAGCCCTTGGCCTGATTGGCGTTGACCGTGCCCAGGGTGGTGCGCAGGTCGTCCAGGGTCAGGCCGACGGCCGCCAGGGCGTCGCTGTTGGCCTGGATGCGCACCGCCGGCCGCTGGCCGCCGGAGATATTGACCAGGCCGACGCCCTTCACCTGCGAGATCTTCTGCGCCAGCCGGGAGTCCGCCAGGTCCTCCAACTGGGGCAGGGGCATGGTGTCGGAGGTCAGCGCCAGGGTCATGATCGGCGCGTCGGCCGGATTGACCTTGGCGTAGATCGGCGGCTGCGGCAGGTCGGTGGGCAGCAGGGTGTTGGAGGCGTTGATCGCCGCCTGCACTTCCTGCTCGGCCACGTCCAAGTTCAGATCCAGGTTGAACTGCAGGGTGATGACCGAGAAGCCCCCCGAGCTGATCGAGGACATCCGGTTCAGGTCGGCCATCTGGCCGAACTGCCGTTCCAGCGGCGCGGTCACCGTCTGCGACATCACCTCGGGGCTGGCGCCCGGATAGGAGGTCTGCACCTGGATCGTCGGGTAATCGACCTCAGGCAGGGCCGATAGTGGCAGGACCCTGAAGGCGATGACCCCGGCCAGGAAGATCGCCGCCATGAATAGCGACGTCGCCACCGGCCTGAGAATGAACGGGCGGGACGGGCTCATGATCGCTTAGCCCCGACCACCGCGTTTGATCCGGCCCGTGTCAAGCCGCCGGCCCCCCTGAATTCTGGCCCTGATCGCCTTGCCCCGGACTTGGCCCTTGGCGACGACGCCAGCCGCCGCGCCCGTCGTGGCCCCGGCCGCTCTGACCGCTGACTCCCTGACCGTTGACGCTTGGGCCATCGCCGTCCGGGGCATTGCCCTGGCCGTTGAGGGCTGGACCGCCGCGACCGCCGAAGCGTCCGGCCGGAGGGCCCCAGGCATGACCGCCTGCCGCGGCTGGGGGTGGTCCGCCGTGATCCGGTCCGCCCTGACCTGATCCGCCGTGGCCGTGGCCGCCCCGACCGCGGCCGTTGCCGCCGCCGTCGCAGCTGCCCTCGGCCAGATCGCGATCCTGCTGTTGGGCTGCGGTGGTCTCGGTCGTGGCCGGAGGCGGCGCGCCGCCGGGTCCGCCAAAGCCGCCCGCTCCGCCGCGTGGGCCAAAGCCGCCATGGCCGCCGTGGCCGCCGCGCCGCTGGCCGCTTTGGCCGCCGGGTCCGCCGCGTTTGGCGCCGAACCGGGCCTCCGCCTGTTGGAAGGCCGCCGGATTATCGCCCGGCAGAAGCACCGGCGAGCCGTCGCGCAGGCGGTCGCCGCCGTCGGTGATCACCACGTCGCCCGCCGCCACGCCGGACATGATCGCCACGGTTTCCGGCGTGCTTTGGCCGGTCTTGACGTATTGCACCTTGGCGGTCTTGTCCGGCTGGACGGTATAGACGTAATCGCCGGCCGAGCCGTGGCGCACCGCCGTGGTCGGCACGACGATCTGGTTGCATAGGGTGTCGACCAGCAGGTGGATGTTGACAAACTGCTGCGGATACAGGGCCAGGTTGGCGTTTTCAAAGCGCGCCTTGGCCTTGACTGTGCCGGTGGTCGGATCGATCTGGGTGTCCAGGGTCGATAGGGTCCCGACGGCCAACTCCGCCCCGGCGTCGCGGTTTAGGGCCGTGGCGGTCAGGGTGGCGCCGCGCTGTTGGCGGCGCAGGATGCGCGGGATGTTGTCTTCGGGAATGGCGAACTCGACATCGATCGGGTCGATCTGGGTCAGCACGACCAGCCCGGTGGTGCTGCCCGCGGGGATGTAGTTGCCCACATCCACCTGGCGCAGGCCCACGCGGCCGCTCACCGGCGCGGTGATGGTGGTGTAGTCCAGGTTCAGCTTGGCGTTGTCGACCGAAGCCTGGTCGCTGGCGACCTGGGCCTGGTCCTGCTTGACCAGGGCGGCCTGGGTGTCGACCGTCTGGCTGGCGATGGAGTTCTGGGACAGCAGGGTCTGATAGCGCTTCAGGTCGAGCTGGGCGTCGGCCAGGAGCGCCTGATCATGGGCCACGACCGCCCGCGCCTGCTCCAGGGCCACTCGATAGGGTCGCGGATCGATCTGGGCCAGGACCTGACCCTTCTTGACCATCTGACCTTCCGTGAATTTCACCGCCATCAGATTGCCGGCGATGCGCGGGGTTATGGTGGCCGTCACCGGCGGCGTCACGGCGCCGAGCGCGTCCAGGGTGATGGGAATCTGGCCGATCACGGCCTTGGCGGTGCCCACGGTCACCGGTTGCCGACGTCCGCCGCCGAAACCGCCGCCGGGCCCGCCCGGTCCGCCCGGTCCTCCCGGGGGTCCGCCTTGGCCGTTCGGGCCTTGGCCCTGCCCGCTCTTGTTGAGCAGAGTGAGGCTGGCGCCGATCGCCAGAGCCGCGACCACCACGACCGCGATTCCGACCAGCGTGGGCAGGCGGCCGGACTTCATTTTCTCGGATCGGGCCCAGATCGGGGTGTGAGACGGTTCAGGCATTCGCGGTCCTTGACGGGTCTGACGCAGGCTCGGACGAAGTAAACAAGCCTGCGTGGTGGGCTGTTGCACCGAAATTGTCACGGTTTGATTTCGACGCCGTAATAAAGGCGAACCTTGGCTTACGGCCCCGTTTTATACCGTCCTTCCGCCCGCCGTGCGAGGAGGGCGACCCAGCTTGTGGGAAGGCATTGGAGGGCGAAAGCGGCGATGCGGTTATGCAGGCCGGGCACATGGATGGTTTGTCCACGGTCATTGGCGGCCAAGGCGCCTTGCACCACCTGCTCGGCGCTTTGCCAGATGAAGCCAGGCGTCCTGTCCATCAGGGCCTGGGTTCCGTTGGCCGTGTGGAACTCGGTGCGGGTGAAGCCGGGGCAACTGGCCGTGACCTTGACCCCGAAGCCCTCCAACTCCGCGTGCAAGGCTTGGGAGAACTTGATCGCGAAGCTCTTGGCCGCCGGATAAAGCGTGTGGCCTGCGACGCCGGGCGCGAAACCTGCCAGCGACGCCACGGTAATGATGGCGCCGGACCGCCGCGCCTTCATGCCGGGGATTACGCCATGGGCCAAGCCCGCGGCATTGACGATCATGGTCATCATCAGATCCCGCTGACGCTCCCAGGGCGCGACGTCGAAGTCCGCAGCGAGGCTGAAGCCGGCGTTGTTGACCAGCACGTCCACCGACCCGGCGCGCTCGCCCAGAGCACCCAGCACCGTTTTGTGGGCTTCCCAGGCGCCCAGGTCGCATTGAATCGGCAGGGCTTGGACGCCATGCGCCGCGGTCAAGGCATGGGCCAGAACCTCCAGCCGGTCCAGCCGCCGGGCGACCAGGGCCACGTCATGCCCGCGCTCCGCGTAGGCCCAAGCGAACGCGGCGCCCAGTCCCGCCGAGGCGCCGGTGATCAGGGCGAGGGGACGGATCATGACATCAAATTGGACTCATCCCGGCGAAAGGGCCGGCCGTTTTGTCTATATGATTATTCCCTAAAAATCGGCCGATTTCGCTCGTGTAGAAACTGTGCCGAAAAATCCGCGCGGAACGGGCGGAAGAACCCTACCGGCGGCCTCGAACCAGCCGCCTTTCCTCAGACTCGTTCTAGCGTAGCCGCAGAGTTGGCCGCGGAAAGTCGAGGCAAAACGTCCTGCCCGAACAGGGTGATCGTTTGTTCGGCCGCTGCGCGGGGAAGGGTGCCGAACTGCGTTAGCACGATATGGCCAGCGCCGGTGGAGCGACACTGATGAAGAATCTGATCGGTCACCGTCGACGGACTGCCGAAGATGAATTCGTCTTCGCTGACAAGATGGGTCAGAGCTTCGACGTGGGCGAGCAGGATTTGCTTGTGCTGTTGCGATAGCGCCTCCGCCTCGGCGTCGGTCGGGGCTATGACCATGTGGCGGCGGATCGCCAGCGATGGCGCATGGTCACCTGAGCCCTGCTCGGAGTCTTGCCTTGCGGCAGCGTCACGGTAGGCGTCGAAGATGTCCTTGATCACGACGGTTCGATGCAGGCCGGCGCAGACGCGATCACCGGCCTGCGCCGCGCGCGTTGCTGAGCGCGCGCTCATGACCGGGATCCAGAAGGGCGGGGTGGGCTGCTGGTACAGCCGCGGGAAAAGGCTGAACTTCTTGAGCTGGGTGAAACGGCCGTCGAAATCGATCTCATACTCATTGAAGCATCGCCGCAGCACGGTCAGGCCCTCATCGAAACGGGGCTCGATCTCATCTGGCGAAACGCCGACCACCGCCGGCTCGTCGGGTGAGGCTCCCCGAGCGACACCGATCTCCAGTCGGCCGCCGCTGAGGTTGTCGAGCATCGAGCATTCCTCGGCCAGCCGCCACGGCGCATGCATGGGCAGCGTGGAGGCGAGCACGCCTAGCCGAACACGCTGGGTGCGGGCGGCCACCGCCGCGAGCAGCAAGTTGGGAACCGGCCCCATACTGTAGCGCGGCACGTGGTGCTCGCTGAAGAATATCCCCGTGAAGCCGAGCGCCTCGCTTCGCACGCACTGCTCCACGTTCCAGGCGTAGATCGACGCCGCCTCCTTGGGATCAGTGCCCAGCTCGTGCGGGCGGGAGCCGAAATATTCGGGAAGGACGAACAGCCATGCGTTGATCATCGCAATCCTCCCAGGACGTCTCACCTGCGCGGTGACGTTTTGTACGTTGCGGCTAACGGCTGGAAGGCGCCACATCCCTGTTCGAAAACCACATAGCTGTTCGCCCAAGCGGACCGCGCACATCGGGGATGGGGACGTTGAACGCGCAGCTCGAACGTGTGGCGCTCGAAGTTCAGAAGATCATCGACCGGGATCTCGCCGGCGAGGATGCGGCGCGCCTCAAGCGGCTCTGCACTGATCTTATCAACCGGGGCGGCAACAATCCCGCTGCGGATATCGCGCCGGTTCGCGAGACGATCGCCTTCCTTGGAGAGAAGTGGACGGGCCTGGTGTTCTACCTGCTTGCCGCCGGCCCCATACGCTATTCGCTGTTGCGCCGGCTGGTCTCCGCGATTTCGGTCCTGGGCGGAGATCAAGGCATTTCGGAGCGCATGATGACGCTGACCTTGCGCCGGCTGGAGCGCGACGGCTTCGCGTCCCGCGCCATCTTTCCAGCGGTGCCGCCGCGCACCGAGTACCGACTGACGCCGCTCGGGCACGCGCTGCACGAGCAGTTTCTTTTGGTTGTCCAATGGCTTGAGGGCCACCGCGCCGACATCGCCTTGGCGCGCAGCCGCTATGATGAAGCGGCGAACGGATAGCTCGCACGAGCCGCGAACATCGCTGTTCAGAACACACATTCTTGTGGCGTCTTCTCACGCGATGCTGGCGACTTAGAACCTCAGCCTGGCGCGGCTCTCGTCCGCGGGGAGGATAAAAATGCCAGAGCCCCGAACCGACGTTGGCGAGCCGCAGCGCGAGACGCTTGTCCAGATCGACCAGGTCTATCTCCAACGGGATCGGCCGTTGCATTGGGATGTCTATCGTCCCGCGAGCGCTGGGAAGGCTGCACGGCCCGCGGTGCTCGTTCTTCATGGCGGCGGATGGCGAAGGGGCGATCGGGGCATGGTGGCCCCAGCCGCCACCGTGCTCGCGCAACTCGGCTTCGTCGCGCTCGCCGTTGAATATCGACTGCTGGGGGAGGCCCCCTGGCCCGCGCCGCTCGACGACGTGACGGCGGCGCTGCGGAGCGCGGTCGACCAGGCCGACTCGCTCGGGATCGATTCCTCCCAGCTATTCGTGATGGGCTACTCCGCCGGCGGCCATCTCGCGCTGTTGGCCGCGAGCCAGCACGGCGCGCCGGCAGTCGCCGGCGTAGCGGCGTTCTTCGCGCCCATACGGCTGGGGCCCCAAGACGCGGGCATGTTGGACGTGGCCCTCTCGGCGATCGCTGCGGCCAGCCCCATGACGTTCGCCGACCGCATGCCGCCGACTATTCTCTTCGCCGGCGATGGCGATCGAATGGTGCCCGCCTCCCACGCGATCGACCTCCACTCGGCGATGCGCGCGGCCGGCCGAGTCGCCGACCTGCGGCTCTATTCCGATCTGATCCACGAGTTCGTGCGCCTTCCAGGGATGATGCGGATCACCCTCGAGGACGCCGTCGCCTTCTTCCGCCGCACCTCTCTGGATCGCGACGACTTCTCGCTGGCCAGCGCACAGCTGGCAGCATGGTGGGAACAGATGCTTCCCAAGCGGCCTGAGTCCTAGGATGGCCCCCCGCCAGCAGATAGATGATCGAGCCGCCGGCGCTGGAGCTTGGTCCCTCATCGTTCTGGCTTGGGCCATGAGCATGATCGGGACCGCGGGCTTGGCGCAGATCCCGTCGGTCTTGGCCGACATCATGCGGTCGTTTGGCGTGGGGCCGGGACCGGCCGGCCTATCCCTTTCCGCCCTGTTCGCGGCGGCGGCGGTGGGATCGCTGGCGAGCGGCTGGGTGATCAACCGGCTGGGCGCCGAACGCGTGATCTGGATGTCAGGGCTGCTCTATGCCGCCGCCGACCTCGCCGCCTATGCGGCGCCAACGATCACCTGGTTCATCGTGGCGCGCTGTGTGGCCAGTATCGGGTTTCTGGGCCTGACGAACGGTCCGCCCGCGCTCCTCATCCGGGCGACCTCGGGTCGACGGCAGCACGCAGCGATGACCCTTTGGTCGACTTTCGTGCCGGCCGGATGGGTCATCGGGCCGCTGTTGTCCGCCGCTGTGGCGGGAGGGGAGAACTGGCGGCTCACTTTCCTTTTCCACGCAGCGGCCGTCGGAACCTTGATGGCGATCGGGGCCTTGGCGATCCGAGCGCCGTCGGCCGGGCCCGATGGCGCACCGGCGCGAGGGGGGATCGGCTTCCTGTTCCGCAATCGCCAAATCCTGTTCGTGGCCTTGGCGCTCGGCCTGAGCGCGTTTGTCGGAGTCGGGATTAACGGGGTCGTGCCGCTCTACTTCGTCCGTTACCATGGCCTGTCAGCCGCGGCCGCGGCATTGCTGCTGGCGGGCGGTTCGATCGTGAACTTCTTCGGCGGCCTCGCTTTCCTTCCGACCGCCACGGCTTTGGGTCTGCGCAAGGCGACGATATTGATCGTGGGCGTGGGGATCGTCGGCCTGGGGGCCGCGTTCGCGCCGACAGAGCCCCTCGGCGTCGCTATCTTTGCGCTCGTCGTTGCGCTGCTTGCGGTTGGAATGGTCACCGCGATGCTGACGACGCGCATGCCGTCGCTTGCCCATTCGCCGCTGCAGGGCGGCGCCATCGCGGGGCTGATGAGCCAGAGCACCTCGATCTTCGGGCTGATCGGCGGAGCCGCCTACCCCAGCCTGGTGAGCAATCCTTTGATGCTCATCGCGCTGTCGGTGATCGGTTGGCTCGGCATCGCCGCAAGTTCATCGGCTCGAACAGCCGCCGCAACGCCGGCGCTCTAGATGTGAGCGTGACGGCCTGATCTTGCGTCAGTGGCGGCGGCCAGCGCCATTTGGATTGGGTCCGCGGCCGTTGGGTCCTTCGAGGCGGATGAGGGGCGACATGGCTCCAAGTCTAATGACCCCATTGGAACAAAACAAGAATTCTTGACGTCAGCCCCCGACGCACGATTGATGGCGCCATGATTTCGGTGGTGATCGCGACCAAGGACCACGAGCGCACGCTTGGCCAAGTTCTAGGGGCCCTGGTGCCTGCGGCGGTGGACGGGTTGGTGCGTCAGGTGATCGTGGCGGACGGCGGCTCGATCGACTCCACCTTGGACATCGCCCTGGATTCCGGCGCCGATGTGCTGGAGTTGAGCGGCCCGGCTGAGGCGCGGCTGGCTCAGGCCTGCGCCAAGGCGAGGGGCGATTGGCTGTTGATCCTCGACCCTGAAGTGGTCCCGCCGCCCGGCTGGGTTGCTGCGACGCGGGCCCATATCGACCGCACGCCCGATCGTGCGGCTTGGTTCGCGCCCGGCCGAGGCGGCCTTTTGGGCGGACCGCCAAAGGCGCACGGGCTTCTGTTGCCCCGTACGCGGCTGGAGGCGGCGGGCGGCTACGGGCCGGGCCTGATTCGCAAGCTGGGCGGGAAGCTAGAGCGACTGAAGCCGGTAAGGGACGGGCTTTAGGCTATTCGGGCCGTTCGGGCCGATCGAGCCGTTCGGTCAGGGTCAAGAGGTCCTGCCAGGCGCGCTTCTTGGCTCCGGGCTGGCGCAGCAGAAAGGCCGGGTGCAGGGTCGGCAGGGCGGGTAATCGCGCCGATCCGTCCTCGGGGCTCCAGTCGAACCAGCGCCCACGCAGGCTGAGAATGCCCTCATCACGCTTCAGCATCGCCTTGGCCGACGCCCCGCCCGCCAGCAGCAGGAAGCGCGGATTCACCAGGGCGATGGCCCGCTCCAGGAACGGCGCGCAGACCATCTGCTCGGCCGGCGCAGGCGTGCGGTTGCCGGGCGGACGCCAGAACACCGTGTTGGTGATGAACACGCGCTCGCTGAGGCCCGCGGCCTTGAGCATGCGGTCCAGCAGCTTGCCCGCGCGACCGACAAACGGCACGCCCTGGATGTCTTCCTCCGCGCCCGGCCCCTCGCCGATGATCATGACCGGCGCATCGGCCGCCCCGCGAGAGAACACCGCCCGCTTAGCGCCTTCGAATTTCAGCCCGCACCCGTCGAAGCCTGCGATAGCGGCTTCAAGCTGGCTCAGGTCTTGAGCGGCGGCGGCAAGTGCGCGGGCTTGCTCGATGGTCCCGGCCAGATCGGGCGCCGCGCTGCGAGCGGCGACGGCGGGCGCGGTCGGGAGCGCGCGCGTCGTAGGCCTTGGGGTGGTCGGGGCTCGCTCGGCCAGACGGTCGACCGGGGCGTCCGAAAAACAGCCGTCCGCGCCCGCCTGGCTCCAGAAGGCGAGCAGGCTTTCGATGGCGCGCGTGTCGGCTGCGATGTCCACCGTTCCAATTCGCCTGTGCTGTCGCGCTGTTGCTTTGCGGTTTTGCCTTACCGCGGTTAGGACAACTTCGGTTAAGTTCGCACGCCGTTCAATGGCGTCCTGAGGAATTTCATGATCCAAGCCGTCAGCCGCGAGGCGATGGACTACGATGTGGTGGTGGTTGGCGCGGGCCCGGCGGGTCTTGGAGCGGCCATCCGCCTCAAGCAGCTCGCCGCCGAGGCCGGCGCTGACGTCTCGGTCGCCGTTCTGGAAAAAGGCTCGGAGGTGGGCGCCCACATCCTGTCGGGCGCCGTGATCGACCCACGCGCTCTGAGCGAGCTGTTCCCGGACTGGAAGGATCGCGGCGCGCCCCTGGAGACGCCGGTTTCCCAGGATCGCTACCTGATGCTGGGTCCGAACGGCCAGCTCGACATCTCCTGGCTGCCCAAGCCGGATTTCATGAGCAACCACGGCGCCTATATCGCCTCCCTGGCCAATCTGTGCCGCTGGCTGGCCGCCGAGGCCGAGGCGCTGGAAGTGGAGATTTATCCGGGGATGGCCGCCTCGCAGGCGCTGTACAGCGAGGATGGGTCCCTGCGCGGGGTGGTGGCGGGCGTGTTCGGCGTGGGCAAGGACGGCGAGTCCAAGGCCGACTATCAGCCCGGCATGGAGATCAACGGCCGCTATGTGTTGATCGCCGAGGGCGCACGCGGCTCTCTGGCCAAGGAGATCCAGGCCAGATTCGACCTGTGCGCGGGGGTGCAGCCGCAGAAGTACGGCCTTGGCCTGAAGGAGATCTGGCAAGTTCCGTCCGAAAGATTCCGCAGCGGTCTGGTGCAGCACAGCTTCGGCTGGCCGCTGAGCAACGACGTGGGCGGGGGCTCGTTCGTCTACCACTTCGGCGACCGCTACGTGGCCGTGGGCCTGGTGGTGCACCTGAACTACGCCAATCCGTACCTGTCGCCTTTCGACGAGTTCCAGCGGCTCAAGCATCATCCGGCGATCCGGCAGCACCTGGAGGGCGGGACGCGCATTTCATATGGCGCGCGGGCCATCACCGAGGGCGGTTTGCAGTCGACGCCCGCCTTGGCCTTTCCCGGCGGCGCTCTGATCGGTTGCGCGGCGGGCTTTGTGAACCTGCCCCGCATCAAGGGCAGCCACAACGCCATGAAGACCGGCATGCTGGCGGCGGAGGCTGCGTTCGCTGCGCTGCGGGCCGGTCGCGGCGGCGATGTGCTGAGCGACTATCCTGCGGCTTATGAGGCCTCGTGGGTGCATCGGGACCTGAAGCTGGTGCGTAACGCCAAGCCCTTGTGGTCGCGCTTTGGCACAGTGCTGGGCGGGGTGCTGCTCACGGGCGTGGATCTATGGATCAACCGCCTGACCGGAGGCTGGTCGCCGTTCGGTACGCTGAGCCATGGAAAGAGCGATGCGGCGTGCACGGGCCTGGCCAAGGACTTCGCCCCCATCGCCTATCCCAAACCCGATGGGGTGCTGTCGTTCGACAAGCTATCGTCGGTGTTCGTGTCCAACACCAACCACGAGGAGGACCAGCCCAGTCACCTGAAGTTGCGCGATCCCGCCACGCCCATCAAGGTCAACCTGCCGCTCTATGCCGAGCCGGCGCAGCGTTATTGTCCGGCGGGCGTCTATGAGGTGGTCGAGAAAGCGGGCGAGCCGGCCTTCGTCATCAACGCCCAAAATTGCGTCCACTGCAAAACCTGCGACATCAAGGACCCATCGCAGAACATTGTCTGGACCACGCCGGAAGGCGGCGGCGGCCCCAACTATCCCAATATGTGAGCGGCCAATGCGAGGGCTTGGCCATGGCGGCCTTGATCGGCAAGCTGAAACAGCAGAATTTGACGCCATGTCATACCCTCGCCCATCTTCGTGCTTCAAAGGCTTGTCCAGCTTCAAGGGCCTCGCCGCGCCGATTCTTGCGCTGACCGCCGCCTTCGGCCTTTGCGCCTGCGCCAGCGCGCCCCCCGCCGCGCCCGGGGACGTCGCATCGACCGTGACCCAGGCGCCGCCGGAAGATCGCTCTCCCTTTGGCTTGTTCCTGGCGGGAGAGGCGGCGCTGGACAATGACGCCGATCAGGACGCCGCCCAGTATTTCGCGCGCGCCGATCGCGAGGACCAGGATGCCTTGATCCGGCAAAAGGCCTTCCTTGCGGCGGTGGCCGCGGGAGACGTGGATAAGGCCGCGGCTCTAGCGGCCGGGGTGGGGGGGGACGTTTCGGGGGGGGTGCCCAGGCTCGGCCGGTTGGTGCAGGCGGTGTCCGATCTGGCGGGCGGGCGTGGCAAGGACGCCTACGCCATCCTGTCCAAGGACGCCGGCGGCTTCGCCTATGTGGACGGTTATCAATTGCTGAAGCCCTGGGCCGCCCTGGCCGCGGGCGACGGCGCCCACGCGGTCATGCTGCCCGATACCCAGGGCCAGAAGCTGAATCGCATGGCGGCGGTGTTGAGCCGGTCGCTGATCGACGAGCGCCTGCACCGGTTCGACGAGGCGGAGGCGGGCTATAAGACCCTCACCGCCAACGCCCAGCTCGGGGTGTTCTATGTCCTTTCCTACGGCGCCTATCTGGAGCGCCGAGCCCGCGCTGACGACGCCGAAGCGCTCTATAAAAAATACTTGGCCAAGATTCCGGAGGACAGGGATCTGCAGAGCGCCCTGACGCGGGTGATGGAGCGGCGGCCCGCGCCGCCCATGCCGACGATCGCGGCCGGCGCCGGCCGGGCCCTGACCAGCGCCGCCGAATTGGCGCTGGTGCAAAGATCCGTCGAAGAGGGCGAAATCTATCTGCGGCTGGGCCTGAAGCTGGACCCGACCAACGACGAGGCCTGGCTCCTCCTGGGCGACGTCGAAGCGGCGGCGGACAGATACCCCCAGGCCCGCGACGATTATGCGCGCGTTTCGCCTGCCTCGACGACAGCCATCGAGGCGCGCGAACGGATCATTACCAGCTATGAGAATGCGGGCGACCACGATACCGCCCTGACCCTGGCGCGAGAGCTGGCTAAGGCCGCTCCGGAGGACCGAGGCGCCCTGCTCATCCTGGCCGAAACGCTGCGCGGGAAAGAGCAGTACGAAGAATCGGCCCAGGTCCTGGCTCACGTGATGGACGCAGATCCAGCAGACGAGGACTGGACCCTGTATTTCCTGCGCGGCACTGCGCTCAGCGAGGCCGGCCATTGGGCGGAGGGAGAGCGGGACCTGCTCAAGGCCTTATCCCTGCAGCCTGATCAGCCCGATGTCTTGAACTATCTGGGCTATACCTGGGTGGAAAAGAACGAACGGCTGGAACAGGCGATGGCCATGCTGCAAAAGGCATCCACCGCCGAGCCGGAATCGGGCGAAATCGCCGATTCCCTGGGGTGGGCCTACTATCATCTGGGCGACTATCACTCGGCGGTGCTGAACCTGGAGCGGGCCGTATCCTTCAATGCCGTCAGCCCCGAGATCAACGACCACCTGGGCGACGCCTACTGGCAGGTGGGGCGCAAGACCGAGGCCCAGTATCAATGGCGGCGCGTGCTGAGTCTGCAGCCCGCTCCCGAGCTGAAGGCGGCGACCGAAAAGAAGCTATCTTTGGGTCTGGACATGCCGGTTGCACCCCCCAGCGTCGCCCGGGGTTGATGGTCGGGTGATCGCGTGTCTGGCTCCGGCCAAGGTCAATCTGTACCTGCACGTCGCGCCGATCCAGGCCGACGGCTACCATCCGCTCGCCAGCCTGATGGTGTTCGCCGATATCGGCGATGAGGTGCGAGGGTGCGTGGCCGACACCCTTTCATTCTCGGTGGAGGGACCGTTCGGCGCGAGCCTCGACGCTGGCGAGGATAACCTGGTGCTGCGCGCTGCACGGGCCTTGCTGGCGGCCTGCGGTTGTCGGGGAGGCGCGAGGCTGGTGCTGGACAAGCGTCTGCCCCTGGCGGCCGGCCTGGGCGGCGGATCGGCCGATGCGGGCGCCGTCTTGCGTCTGCTGCGTGTCCTGCTGCGGCTAGACATTGACGACGCGGCTTTGCAGGCCCTCGCCGAGGGCTTGGGTGCGGACGGCGCCGCGTGTCTGTGGGGGCGGGCGGTGACGGCGCAGGGGCGGGGCGAGCGCCTTTCGCCCCCGCCCCCATTACCGCCGCTGCCGGCTGTCCTGGTCAATCCCGGGGTCCCGTCCCCCACCGGCGCGGTCTACCGGACCTATGACGCCATGGGCGCGCCGGGTCGCGCCGACCTGCCGCAAGCGCCGGACTTTATTGCCGACGTGGGCGCCGCGGCGACCTGGCTTGGCGGGCTGCGCAACGACCTGCAAGCCCCCGCCTTGAAGCTGGAGCCGCGCATCGCCGAAGCGCTGGACGCCTTGGCCAACGCGCCCGAGGCGCTCCTGGCCCGCATGTCGGGCTCGGGCGCCACCTGTTTCGCCCTGTGTCCCAGCGACGGCGCCGCTCAAGCCCTGGCCGATCGACTGGCGCGCGACCACGCCGGCTGGTGGGTTCGAGCCTGCCGCCTGGGCGACGCCCCGCTTTAGATTCCAATATGTAGCGGTGGTGGATCGACAGGTTGTCGGCTCGGAGCCGGCCTAACCTCGAAGCTCAATCTCACCAGGGCCTTCAGCGCGCGCAAAAGAAAACGGCGGGATCCGAGGGATCCCGCCGTTCCTTCAAACTGAACCGCGATGAGGTCCGCGTCGCCGCGGACCCCTCGGGCCGCAGCCTTAGCCGTGGACCACTTCGCCGTGCAGGTTGATGTCGAGGCCTTCCTGTTCGACTTCTTCCGAAACCCGGATGCCGATGGTCAGCTTCAGCACGCCCAGGATGATGAAGGTCATCACCAGGCAGTAAACGAAGACGATGCCGACATCCTCGAACTGAGCGATCACTTGGTGGAAGTTGCCGTCATACAGCCAGCCCTTGCCCGCGGAGTTGATCTTGCTGGAGGCGAACACCCCCGTCAGGATCGCGCCCAGGGCGCCGCCGATGCCGTGCACGCCCCAGCAATCGAGCGCGTCGTCGTAGCCGATCAGCTTCTTCAGGTGCACCGCGGAGAGGTAGCACACCACGCCAGCGGCGACGCCGATGGCCAGAGCGCCGGTCGGGTTCACGAAGCCGGACGCGGGGGTGATGGCCACAAGGCCGGCCACAGCGCCCGAGATCATGCCCAGAACCGAAGGCTTCTTGGAGACGATCCATTCCACGAACATCCAGGCCAGAGCAGCCG
>Ga0182016_10000599_pt1 | contig 45039 bp, 29 predicted proteins | sample 712S2MmetaG_FD_120491 | JGI IMG/M metagenome (GOLD analysis project Ga0182016, IMG submission 120491) | Permafrost microbial communities from Stordalen Mire, Sweden - 712S2M metaG | ecosystem: Environmental > Terrestrial > Soil > Wetlands > Permafrost | place: Sweden: Stordalen | collected...
CGGGGGCCGGTGCGGCCGATTCATCTTCCAGCGTGCGTAGGAGCGCGGTAAATCCTCCGGCTCCTGCACCACTCGAAGCGGGTGCTGGTGGTGGCTCGGCGACGGATGCTCTCTCAGCGGATGCCAACCTCATGCGGTCGAGAAGCTCCGGAGAACTTTCGGCACCGGCTCCCAGCACAACCTTGTGGACGACCGGTTCAGCGAGCGGCTTTGGGGCGGACGGTGGCTGCGGTTTGGGAGGCTCCTGCGCACGAAGCTCTTGCAACCAGGGTTCTGGCGGCGAGCCAGCCGGCGGCGCGGTTGTTTCTACCGCCCGAAAAACGCCGGTGGCACCAAAACTCTGTTCAGAGCCGGATTCTTCCGGCCAGGGTGATGGGTTCGATCCGCCTGGTGTCGTCGGTTTGTCCATGCAATCGTGCCTCCGGGGGGATGCGGGTAGCATAAATCATTCGGTCGCGCCCGATTTGCCTATTTACCCAAAAAGATTTTACGTATAATCCGGTTGCACCCTGCCCCACCGGACGACTAGACTCAGCGAAGGTTCCGCGGAACTATTGTTCGGAACAACGGCATGTTCTTTCGATTGAGGCCCCAGGCTGCTGTGGCTGGAGCTTCGCTTCAGATTCAACAATCCGGGAAGCAACCCGATCCTCAACTCTCGCCCATGGTGGTCTCCCTACTATGAAGTTTCTGTCGCGGGTCGTCTGGTCAGAAGGAATGCATCTCGGTCCTCATCATTTCCAGACGCAGAGCCGTTATTTTGAAGACACGCTCTGGTTTTTGAATTCGAATTTGCGCCAGGATCCCTGGGGATTCCTCCATTTTTCCATTGATACGGAGGCGCTGAGCAACGGTCTTGCCATCCTGACCTTCGCATCCGGGATTCTGCCGGACGGCCTGATCTTCGATTTGCCAGACTGCGATTCGGCACCGGAGCCTGCGCAACTGAGCAAACTGTTTGCCTCGACGGACAGTGAGATCATTCTGCATCTGGCGATTCCGCCGCGGCAGGATCAGGGGCTGGATTGCGACCTGGGCGGGGGCGCCAGCGTAAGGTATGGCGCGGTACAGCGCACGCTGAGGGATGACGCGATTGGGCAAGGGGAGAACAACGTCTCGTTTGCCCGCAAGAATTTGGCCCTGCTGAGCCAGGCGCAGCTCACCGAAGGCACGGTTTCGTTTCCGATTGCGCGTATTTTCCGCGACGGCAAAGGGGGTTTTGCCAGCGATCCTGAGTTCATTCCGCCTTGCCTGCGGATCAGCGCGTGCGAAGGGCTGGTGCTGATTCTGCACCGGCTGGTTCAGGCGATCGATGAAAAGGTTGTGTCCACGCGGAACATGCGGCTTAGCTCGGGAGGCTTTGAGCTGGGCACCTCGGCGCTGGATGTGGCCAACTACTGGTTTCTTCATGCGCTGTGCTCGAGCCTTCCAGGGTTGCGCCATCATCTGCTGGACCGGCGCAGCCACCCGGAGGAGGTCTACCGGGATCTGGCCCGGCTTGCCGGCGCTTTGAGTACGTTTTCGATCGAGGCCAGCAGAGATGAAATCCCCGCTTACCGGCATCGGGATCTGACTGCGACGTTCAAGGAGATGGATGCATTGATCCGGCGTTACCTGGAAGTGGTGGCTCCATCGAACAGCCTTACGCTTCAGTTCCGCAGGGCGGACAATTACATTTTTGCGGCCGAGGTGAAGGACGAGCGCTGCCTGCGGCGGGCGCGCTGGATTTTTGGCGTGCGCTCGCCCATTGCCGAGTCGGTGCTGCTGCGCCAGACGCCCAAGCTGGTGAAGGTTTGCTCGGCCGAGGGCGTTGTCAAGCTGGTGCAGAGGGCGCTGCCCGGCCTTGAACTGATGCACCTTCCGGTGCCGCCCGCGGCTCTGCACGCGCAGGCGGACATGCATTATTTCTCCATCTCTCTCAGCGGCGCCTGCTGGCAGCATATACTCCAGACGAAACAGGTGGGCGTGTATCTGCCCGGCGACCTTGGCGATGCGACCTTTGAAGTCACCATTATCACGGAGACCCAAGCATGACACCTTCTCCAGCTTCCCCCCCACAAGAGATGAAGACCAACAATCTTGCGCTGGCCTTCCAGGAAGTTTTCACGGTCATCCTGCGCACGCGTTTCTTCGTTCAGCGGGTTGAAAACGCCGATTCGTTTCGCGCCACATTGCGCAAGATGATATCCGCGGCGGTGAAAGACGCATCCGCCCTTGGATACAGCGATGAAGCATCCAAGATGGCGATCTACGCCATGATCGGATTCCTGGATGAAAGCGTCCTCAACTCCAAAGACCCGACCTTTGCCGACTGGGCGCGGCGGCCATTGCAGGAAGAGATGTTCGGGGGACACTTTGCCGGCGAATACTTTTTTCGCAACCTGACCGATCTGCTGAACCGTCCCGAATCGGCCGAGGTTGCCGACGTGCTGGAGCTTCATGCGCTTTGCCTGCTGCTGGGCTACCGCGGCCGCTTTGCATTTGGAGACGCCTCGGAGATTCACACGATTCTGCAACGCATCCGCGACAAGATCACACGCATTCGCGGTTCCTATGCGCTCTTCCGCCCAGCGGAGACACCGGCTGCGCCACCGAAAGCGAAGCGCGACCCCTGGGTAGGCCGATTGCTGATCACCGCGATCCTTCTGGCTGTGATTACGATTCTGGCTTACGTTGGATACGTGCTGGTCCTCGGTCAGGCCATCCCCGCAAACGCTCGCGGCCTTGAGCAATCTCCAACGACTCTGGCTACTTACCAGGCAACGAGCCTTCAGGAGATATCCCTATGAAGCGCATCCTGATTGGGATACTGATCTTTCTGGTCTATCTGGCCCTAGTGATCTGGCTGGGGTTTGCGCTGCACTTTGAAGGCATGAGGCTCGCGCTCTTCTGCGGGATTCTGGGCCTGCTGGGCGCGCTGGCGACGATCTTCATTCTTTGGTACATGCATAAGGTGAGCAAAGCCTCAGGGCTATCGAGCGGACCCGACACACCGGACGCAATCAACCTGAGCGCTTTGCTGCGCGATGCGGATGCGCGCATTCGCCAGGCTGGGCGGGCGGGCGCTAAATCCCTTGCCGCGTTGCCGCTGATTTATGTGGTTGGAGACGAGAACTCGGCCAAGACGCAGACGGTGCTACAGTCCGGGCTGGAGCCCGAGCTGATTGCTGGAAACGTATCTCGCGACGGAACGATTGTGCCGACGCAGCTTGCGAATGTGTGGCTGGCCGGCAACTACGTTCTGGTGGAAGCCGGGGGCGCGCTGCTGCGGCAACCGCCGCTTTGGGTGAGATTGCTGAAGGCCACGATTCCCGCGCGGCTTGGCTCGGTTTTTGGCGACAGCCGCCTGCCGGCGCGGTCGGTGGTGGTTTGCGTGAGCATTGAGCGCATCCTGGCTCCCAATACCTCCGAGCAGATTCGCGCGCTGGCTCAGACCTTGAATGAGCGCCTGCGCCAGGTTTCGCAGACGCTGGGCATCTCGCTGCCCGTCTATGTGCTGTTTACAAAGCTGGACAACGTAACCCCGTTTGCCGAATACACGAGCCGGCTTTCGGACGAGGAGGTGAAGCTGCCGATTGGCACTTTGCTGTCCTCGCTCGACTCCGGAACCGGCATTTACATGGAGCAAGCCTCGGCTCTGATCGGTTCCCGATTTGACCAGCTTGTTTACGCGCTATCGGAGTTCCGGCTGGATGTGCTGTCGCGCGGCGGCGAATTGCAGGATCTGGCGCGGGCCTACGAGTTTCCCCGCGACCTGCGGAAGCTGCGCGCCGGGATTGTTTCGTTCCTTGCGGAGATTGCACGGCCCAGCCAGATCGGCGTGAACCCATTCCTGCGGGGATTTTTCTTTGCCGGGATGCGCGCCCACGTTGTCGAGGACGTTTTGGAGATTGGCCCCGCGCAGCCGCAGGCGGCCGCTCCGGTCAACGCCGGGGCGACGCGCATCTTTTCACTTGCGTCGCTCGAACAGCAAGCGCCGACGCCGCAACCCAGGCGAGGCGGCACGCGCAAGGTTGCGCAGTGGGTTTTTCTACCGCACTTGTTCTCGAAGATCCTGCTTGCCGACAAGTCCGCGCTTGAGGCCAGCCGCGCTAGCACGCGGACCAGCTTCCTGAAGTGCTTCCTGCTGCTTTGCGTGAGCGCGGTGTTTCTGATCGCGCTGACGCTGACGACGATTTCGTTCTTCCACAACCGCAGCCTGGAAAAGCGAGTGGCCGAAGCCGCAGCCGTGCCGGTGACGCCGGCTTCAGCGGGCGCGTTTGCTTCGTCTGCCGACCTAGCGAATCTGGAACAGCTCAGAGCCATCCTGGATGAACTGGGGCAGTATCGCAAGGATGGGCCGCCGCTGATGTATCGCTTTGGGCTGTACCGCGGCGATGCTCTGTATCCGATAGCCTGCCAGGCCTACTCGAGCAAATTCCGCAGCCTGCTGCTGGCTCCGACGCAGGAGAAGATTCTTGCCAAACTGCGCGCAGTGCCGGTTTCTCCAGCGCCGGACTCGGACTACAGCGCGACATACAGGCCGCTGAAGGCGTATATCATCACGGTCTCGAATCCGGACCCCGACTCGGCGCAGGACACGATCGACTTTCTGCCGGCGGTTCTGATGACGGAATGGGCGGGCAACGCAACGCCGCCGTCCGATGTAGCCAGCCTGGCGCAAACGCAGTTCCAGTTTTATGCCAGCCTGCTGACAGAGCCTTCGTCGTGCATGGGGCAAACCGGCGCTCCGCGCAACGATGTGGCGATCGCCGGGGCTCGCGCGTATCTGAATGGCTTCCAGGGATTCCAGCATGTTTACCAAAGCATGCTGTCCGCGGCCAACCGCAAGGTGCCGTCGTTGAACTTCAATGCAAAGTTCCCCGGCTCTGCGCAGTACATCGTCGATGGGTATGTGGTGCAGGGCGCATTTGCCAAGGATGGCTTTGCCTTTATGCAGGACGCAATCCTGCATCCCGACCCCTACTTCCGTGGGGAAGAATGGGTGCTGGGGCCGGCGTCTGGGCCGCCGATTGACCGGGTTGTCCTCTCGGGGCAGTTGAAGGAGGCGTACTATGCCGATTATCTGCAAGCCTGGCGGACATACCTGCAAAAGGCGCAGTTTATTCCTTACAAGAACTTTGCCGACGCCGGGAACAAGCTGGGCGCGCTGGACTCGAACACCTCGGCGCTGCTAGAGCTTTTCTCGCTGATCTCAGCCAACACCGGGGTTGCCGCGCCGGAGATCTCGACCGCTTTCCAAGCGCCGCAGACGGTTGTTCCGCCCTCGAACCCGGATAATCGGCTGATTGGGTCTTCAAATCAGGGATACATCCAGTCGCTCCAGGCGCTTGAGGGCGTGGTCAAGAATCTTTCGCTTAACCCGACCAGCGCCAACGACCCGACCGCTGCCGCGCCAGTGACGCAGGCGGCCATTACCGCGGAACAGGCCGCGGAGAGCCTGCGTAACGGCTTCGTCCCCGACCCGGCCGGAAGCATGGACAAGGTCAGCTTCAATCTGCTGGAGGCGCCTATCGAGTCGATCAAGAACCTGGCTGCGCAAGCGCCGGCGAATGCGGCCGGCGGGGGGGCAAAGAGCTTCTGCGCGCAGATTGGCCCCGTGCTTGAGAAGTTCCCGTTCAATCCGCAATCGTCGAGCGAGGCTTCTCCGGAGGAGGTTGCGCAGGTCTTCGCGCCGGGGTCGGGATCGTTTGCCCAGTTCGCCGCATCCATGCATGCGCTGGTGGCGCAGCAGGGCGGTCAGTTCACTGTGGCTCCCGGTTCGACGGTTCACATCAACCCCGCGTTCCTTGCGTTCCTGACGCACGCGCAGAAGATTTCGTCCAGTCTTTACGCGGGCGGCGGAAACCAGGCTTCGCTGGACTTTACGCTGAGTGAGGTGAAAGCGCCGGGGGATTCCGATGCGGTGCTCAATATCGATGGCAAGCAGATCAACACGGGCGGTCAATCGGCCACGTTCCACTGGATCTCGCAGCCATCGAGCAAGATCACGCTGGCTACGCAGAAGAACACCGCGCCAGCCATGACTGGGCCGTGGTCGGTCTTCCACTTTGGATTCGCCGCTCCGCAAATTGCGCCGAACCGGCTGAAATTCTTTTTCAGCTTCAACAATCAAGCACCTGAGATTGTGCTGTTCGACGCCTCAGGCCCAGGTGCGCCGCTGCTGAATCCGGAATTCATGAAGGGATTCCACTGTGTGGCGAACGTGGCGCGGTGAGAGAAGTGCGTTTTGCGCGTATCGTCCTGGCGGAACCGCTCATCAACCGGTTTCATCAAGAGGCCCGCTGCAGATGGACGGTACGCGCCAGGGTTCAAAGAGGGCGTGAGTTTTGTGAAAAGGCCACTCCAGGATTTGGAGTCGAGATTGCTTTTTGCCGCAAGCTGCACATGCATTGCGGGAACAGTGCAGCTAGTTCGTCCAATATCAGTACCGGGTTGGGTTGGCGTCTTCACCCTCGGGATGATCGGGGAGATATTTGCGCTTCTGTGTTCCGATAACGGTCCACACCCGGTGGCCAAATTGGCTGTGTTGTCGGTATGCTTTGGAACCCAGGGCGCTGCGATATTGAATGGCACCGGGCGATTTGCGCCTTCCGCCATTTGCGGCCTTTTCTGCGTTTCCTTTGCTGGGTCGGCATTGGGGAAGTTTCTGAGAAAAAGGCGAGAGAGCATGTCTTCAATAGTTCAAGCAGTCTCAGACTCATCCCCACAGATTACGAGCGGTGAGACAGAGCCATTCAAGCTACCGATGATGCCAATTCGGGATATGGTGGTTTATCCAGGCTTGACGACCCCCTTCGTAGTGGGGCGCGAACTCAGCTTAGGCGCCCTCGAATATGCCCTCGCGAATGACGGCAAGATATTTCTTGCAACTCAGTACGACGCCAGCAATGAAGAGCCAAAGGTATTGGATATCTCACAATTTGGTTGCGTTTGCAAGGTTCTGCAGAACATTAAGATGGCCAACGGGAATGTCAAAGTCCTTGTAGTTGGGACAGAGATGGCGAAAACACTCGATGTGAACGAAAGGGGCGGCCTTTTTATTGCTACCCTAAAAAGGGTGAACACCCAAGTTGGAATGGGATAGGCAGGGCAGCGAAATAAGCGAATTCCCCTGGAAGATCCGAGGCTGGACTATGAACGAAGAAGTTACAAACGAGCTATCGACATCCAGCACGCCCGCAGGCGAGCGGGACTCATCGGCGACACAAGCCGATGCCGGGCAGACGCCCGCGCCGGAAACGACCGAAGCGCAGGCGGCGACCGATTCCGCGCCTACCGGAGAGCCGGCGACCGGCCCAGCCGAACCTTCCGCGGCCACCGGCGCGCCGGCGATGCGGATTGCGGTCTCGGCCCTTAGCGATGTTGGCTGCGTGCGCACGAACAACGAGGATTTCTACGGTTACGACGAATTGCTGGGGATCTTTGTCATCTGCGACGGCATGGGTGGAATGGCCAGCGGCGAAGTTGCCAGCTCGCGAACGGTAGCAGCGATTTTGAAGAGTTATGCCGAATCGGCTGGTTCTGGGCTGCCCGTCAGCAGCAGACTTTTGCTTGCCATCAACTCGGCAAATCTGGACGTTTGGGAGAGCGGGCAGGTTCCGGAAAATAAAGGAATGGGAACGACGGTAGTGGTGGCCGCGCTGGATGGAGAGAAGTTGATCCTGGGCAACGTGGGCGACAGCCGCGCCTACATTTTGCAGGGCGACAAATGCACGCAGCTCACTGTCGATCACTCCTACATCAATGAACTGATTCGCAACGGCACGCTGACGATTGAAAACGCGCATCTGGCGGACCTGAAAGGCATGGAGTCAGTGATTACGCGCGCGGTGGGCGTGGCTACCGAGGTGCAGCCGGACTTCTATTCCGTCGATCTCAAACCGGGCATTGGCGTTCTATTGGCGACGGACGGGCTGACCCGCTATTTTGTCGAGGACGAAATAGCAGCCATCCTGGCGGCCTCGACCTTCGATACGGCATGCACCAACCTCATCTACATGGCGAAGCAGCGCGGGGGACAGGACAACGTCACGTGCGTTCTGATTTTGGCTGTGCCAGCTTGATTGGTTGACGTGCCGGTTGTGGGCTGGACCGTGAGCCCCTGCGATTTGTGAAAAAGACAGCAAGTTGGCTATTTGAGAGGCCGGCGATGGCTGCGGGCAGCAATCGATGAGTTATGGGCGTAGGTTTTGCCGCCCGCACTCTCAGGCTAACCCCTCAGGCAGGGGACGCAGCCCGATGCCCAGGTTCGACACGAAATCAATGAATGAAGGGGCAGCCTCATATGGACCGTCGTCCGAGCAGAAGTCGAAGTTTACATACCGAATCCGGCCCGAAGGAATATGAATCCAGATGTAGTCTCCGCTCGCGTCGCCTGAGATCAGCAGGTGACTGTCCACAAAATCGATGTAAGCACCCCCTCCCGCCCCCTGATACGTCATCTCGCCACATCCCTGGCGGATGGCAGCTTTCAGCGACAACATTGAGTCAATCAGGTTTTCGTCAGGATTCGGCGGAATGCTGTAAAAGTCATGAACGTAGAGTTCGTTGAAGTCATTGGGGCCGACCTTGTGAAAAATATCCCGATAGAAATGTGTGTTCTTGCTCATCAGCCCCCCGTTATGGCAGAGATAGAACTCGACAAACTGATCCTTTCCCGAGAATTCTTCCGGGATGGCTCGGTTGATTTGCTCTTCTGTGATTGGTGGACCGACCGTTTCAAATCCCATTTTCGGATTCTTGAAAAAACGACTTTGAATCATGTTGCCTCCTGCACACAATCGCAGGGTTTGGCCGCGTTGCGTCTGTAGCCGGCACGTTTCTTATTTGCGCTGACGTCCGCGCTGGGTCGTTTTATCCGGCTGATTCACTAGGGTCTCCCAAGTGGACTTGGTCTGCGGGCCAGCGTAGGCTACGATCCCCGCGACCTGCCGGGCCAGCTCTCCCGCGCCGGCTTTGTCACCATTGCGGACCATGATCTTGTATTTCGTGGTCAGGCCGGCGACAGTGCGGTCGGCAAAGGCTCGCATCCTGTCACGGAAGTTTTTCGCGACCGAAGCGGCAAAGCTGGAATTGCCCGAGGCTGCCGCTACGCGCCGGATAGTGTGCTCGCCGGCGGGAAGGTCAGCCTCAAGGACCGAGTAGGCGCGGCCAATGGTGCGGAAGATCGCCTGCTGCTTTTCATCCGTTAGCACAGACTCGGCCACCTGGACCCGCACTGAGCGCCGGACGGCGGGAGGCTGAGATGCAAAGAATGTTATGGCCTCATCCTGCTTGCCAGCCTGCGCCAGCCGCGCGGCGTTTGCCAATGCAGCTTCGGTCTGTTTTTGCAGGGAGTCGCGGCCCTCCAGCGCCTGATCGCGAAGGAAGCGCAGGGCGGTGTCGTCGTTCCGATGAAGGGCTTCGTCGAGGAAGGCGATGGCCTGCTCGTAAGCCGATTCGGAGATGAGGGTTTGCGCCTGGGCAACGCGGCTGCGCATGAGTTCCTCGTTGCGGTGCTCGGCTTCTTCGTGATGGGCAAACTCCAACAGCGAACGAATCTCGTCAGTGGCGATCCCTTCGGCCTGGCAGCCTTCCAGGATGTGAACCGCGTCGCCATAACGGCCGCTGTTGAGCGCTTCGCGGGCCTGGGATAGGTATTCTTCACGGCGCTCTTCGACGGTCTGACGCTTGACGCGATCAGCAAGCAGTTTTTCTAGCTCTTGCAGGCGTTCTTCGCCGGGAAGGCGCTGCCGGGCCTTCTGCACCACCGCCAGCGCTTCCCGAGGACGAAGGTCGCGGCAGGCGTGGACGGTCTCGTCGACAAAACGGCGGTTCTCATGTTCTTTGATCTGACGGTCAACCTGCGCGTTGAGCCGGATGAGAGCCGATTCCAAGGGCATGGAAGCCATGGCTTCCTGAATCGAGCGCGCGCATTGCTGGAGCTGCTCAAAGCCACCAGCCGCATAGACTTCGCTCTCAAGGCGCGCAACCAATTCCTTGCGGCGGATTTGTTCCAGGCCGGAATTTGCGTCACCCAGCAGAAGCTGCAGTTCCGGGTTGGTCGGGTCTACCTGCTCCGCTTTCTGCAAGACCTCGATGGCTTCTTTGTAGCGCCGCGAACTCAGCTCCCCCCGCGCGGCTTGCAGGAGGGCTTTTACCTCGGCGCGCTTTTCCGCCTCTTGAGCCTCTTTGGTGAGGAGGTTGACGAGCGCAATGCCCTTGGAGTTCGACTTATCCACGCGGAGGGCTTTCCGGACAGCGGAAATCGCCGCCTGATAATCCCCTTCGCGGCGCGCGCTATCGGCCTGACGCAAGTATTCGCGGATGCGCTCCTGTTTCTCTTTCGCTTTCTCCACCCGCTGCCGAAGTTTGATGAGCTCCTGATTGGCGGGATCGAGTTCCAGGCCCTCATCGAGCATTGCAATGCTCTTGTCGAATTCTTTCTCTTCCAGCAAGCCCTCGGCCTGCTGCCTGATCTGCTGGACTCTCTCCTCGCGCTGGCGCAGGCTGAGCTGGCGTTGAATCTCAGTGAGCAACTCGCGAGCTTCAGAATGCTTGCTTTGGATTTTCAGCAATTGCTGGAGCGCAGAGCGGGCGCGCAGCAGATCCTGGGCTTCCATGAGCCGCTTGGCCTCGGGCAATAATTCCTGGGCCTGTTCCTCCTGGATTTCCGCGATGGTAGAGGTCAGGTCGATGGCCATCTCGTCGGCAGTGGAGTAACGGTCGTCAGGCGATTTGGCGAGCGCGCGATCGACGACCGCGTCAAGGGATGGCGGACAAATCTTGCACCTGGAACTCAGTGGAGGGTGCGGCTCATTGAGAATTTTCTGCATCAGGACAACTTCATCGCCGGAGAAGGGAAGCTCACCGGAAACGAGCTGATAGAGCACCACTCCAGCGGCAAAGATGTCGGAGCGGCGGTCGAGGGGCTTGTCTTTGAGCCGCTCGGGCGCCATATAGGGGACTGTGCCGATAATCAGCCCGGGGCGGGTGAGGCTGAGATCCTGGCTCTTTCTCTCCTCGAGTCTTGCGATGCCGAAGTCGAGCAGCTTGACGAGCCCGTCGGGCTGCACAAAGATATTGGCTGGCTTGACGTCGCGATGGACGACATTGTGGCGATGTGCATAGCCGAGGGCGGAACAGACCGATTCCACAATTCTCAAGCGCTCGACCAGCGGAATCTGCTGGCCGGAGCTAATCAGCTTATCCAGCGGATCGCCATCGACCAACTCCATGACGATGTAGGGAATTCCGTTGTCGTCCCCGAGTTCGTAGACGGTTACGATATTGGGATGCTTGAAACTGCCCGTCTTACGGCCCTCGTCGTAAAAGCGCGCCAACATGCCGGAATCGCTATTGATGCCCTCGGTCAGCGTCTTGATTGCGACTTCGCGGCCGAGATGCCTATCGATGCCGCGATAGACCACGCCCATTCCGCCGCGCCCGAGCACGCCAACGACGTCATACTTGCCGATTCGGGTTAATGCGGGGGCCGGCTTGTCTTGCGAGGAATCCACTGTGTCAATCCACCTCTAAATCATCCCTAGCGCTTTGAGCTGCCGATGCTTTGACCTTATTGCAGCAAGCGTGGGTCGCCAACCCAAGAGAAACCGCTCAATAAATCCTATTTCCTATTGAGTATCCCTCAGGGGCTAAAGCCCGCGTTCTTCTTTGCTGCCTTTGCGGCACGACTGAACAGGCGGCGGAAAAAAGGCCGTTCGGGAATGGAAATCGAGATTGAGTGCAGCAGGGGCTAAAGCCCAACATCGATATGATTGGCTTTATCGGCCCGACTGAAGTCGTGCCCTGGTTACAAAGCCTTTCAAGATCGATATCCCGACGAGTTTTTCCGCAGCCTGTGAAGTCGTGCCCTTTCAAAACATCGACTTGTACAGATGTTGCATAAGTCTACCGAGAGTCACCCGCGGGCCGCATGTTGAACTTCTCGGCCAGAAAGTCCTTGGCGTGACGGCGCTCGGGCGACCCATTTTCGGTGGTGCAGCTGAGATAGCGCAGATAGTATTCAGCCGCGCCGTCCACATTTTCCTCTTGCTCTCTCGATTTGCCGGCGTCATAGACCTCGCGCGGCAGATCCTGCACCTTCAAGCGCACTTTTTGAACCAGCTCATCGCGCGCCAAATTCTCCAGCGCCGTTTGCAGTTCCCTGGTGTTGGGCGTTGTCCCGCCCAATTTGACTCCCTCGGTGTCGTCTGGCTTCACATCCTCAAGCATCACAAACTGTTTTGGATCTTCCTTCTCGACGACAATCGGGTCGCCCATCTGCCCGCTGAGCGTTTCTCCGATGCGGAACTGGAGCTTGATGGTGTTCTTGACGTCGATGGTTCTGCGAACGTACTGGTAGGGGCGAATCACATCGGTGGTGACAGTCTTCGGCAACGAATCAGCCAGCGCCTGGGCGTCCGCAACCGCCTTCTGGTCCGCAGTAATCTTTGCGTTGACTTCGTTGATGTCGTGCTTCTTACCTTTGGCTTCAACGCCTTGAAGCGCGGACTGATCGGTTGCCAGTTGCCGCATGGCCGCTTCATAGGCACGATTGGCCTTATTCCATGCGTCGCTGGGTTCGTCGTGGGTTCCGGCGCGGTACTTCGACTCTCTGGCTTCCAAGGTGGGGGTCTCGACAATCTGATGTTCGAGAATGTCCCCAGCCAGTTGGAAATCCGGCTCGACGCCTCCGGTGGATTCCCCGAATCGAACCGCTTTGATGGTGGGCGCTTCGAGGCCGGTGATGATTGCGTCCTCGAGTTGAGGGATAAAGCCACTGCTGTCGCGCTGCGAAGTCTGGTCGCGGAACTGAACGCGAATCGACAACTTCGAATGCATTGCGTGAGCGGGAGACGCGGCCACCTTGGCATCGTGGGCTGCCTGATTGGAAGGCTTGTAGAGCAACGCTTCGTCCAGGTAGGTCCAACCCAGTTCCGTACCCGAGCCTGAGGGCTTATCGAGATAACGCTTAGCCTGGTCAACGAAGTACCCGCTCAAATCGTCGCCAAGCAGAATCATTGTGTCCTGGTAGGAATCGACCTTGCTCAGTTCATAAGCGCGCTCGAGGTAAGCGTAGGCTTTTTCAATCCCAATCTCGTCGGTCAAGCCCCGGATGGGATCGTGCGCCTTTTGCAGATCCTTTGCCGCCCGGACCGCGGCCTGCACGTAGCCGGGCTGGAGTCTCTGGATGTCGGCGGCAACCAGGGCCTGCTGGGCAGCGGGCAGATCGTAGAGCACCTCAAAAGCGCTGATAATGTCTTTCTGCTGCTCATAATCCTGGCTGCTCGCGAGCGCCTTTGCGGCGGCGGCCTTGTCCTGGACAATGACCAGTTGTTTGTTCGCTTCTTTCAGGGCGTCCTGCGCCTCAGCAATGTCTTTTGCACCCACAGCCTTTTCGTATTGCTTGATGGCGTTGGGCCAATCCGCCGCATCGCCGAACTGCTTGCCCAATTGCATATAGTAGGCATAAGCCGCATCGATGACCGCGGCAACGCGGGGCTCTTCATCTTTGAATGAGCGCAGGGGAGAGATGGCGTCCAGCGCCTGATCCATCTGCTTGGCGACCACAGAGGATTCCGCGGAGCGCAGCGCGCCGTCAAATGCGTTGCTGGCCTGCATCAAATCGATAAGGAGATTCTGGCCGGCCAGAAATACCGGGTCGACTCCGCTTACAGCGTCGCTCAGCTTCCTGGCATTCTGGAGGTGAATGTACCCCGGAGCATGAGCCTTGAATGCAGCCTGATAGGCGGACAGCTCTTTCCGGCCATTGTCAGAGATCGCAGTGAGCTTGGCGTTAATTTCCGCCAAGAGCTTGGCGGTCTTGTCCAAGCCCGGGGAGACAGCCTTCGCCTTGTCGGCCTGGGTCTTGGCATCCTTCAAATCGCTATAGGCGGGCAATCCGCCAGCCTCGGATTTTCGGTACGCAGCCAGGGACGCCTCGCCGGCTCCGACGTAGAGCGACGCCAGAGCGAGCTTTGCATCGGGAGTGTGGGAGGAAGCAGGATATTTCGAAAGATAACTTAACCAGCCGGGAATGTCTCCCGCGCGTTGCGCGCGCAAGAACTCGGCAAGGTCCAGATCTGGAGCAGCGAGAAAGACCAGCTTTACACCCTTCTTGAAAGGCGGCAAGCCGCCTGCGCCAAGGCTGGACGGAGCAATCGGAGTTCCAGACAAACCGGCCCGGTCCGCAAGCTCTGAAAACGAATAGGATACGTTGTGTTCGAACTTTACGTTGTCGGGCGCAACGCACGCGGCCTGACCCTGACCGGCGCTGTAGAGCAGGATGCCGTCAGCGCCGCGCTCGAGAACCCCGCCCGGCGCCAGCGCCAGTTTTCCCATTTTTCCGTAGGAAGATTTGTCGACGGGCGCCTCGACTGAGGCGCAAGCGCGCATCTCGGACTTGCCATTGATGAGCACGTCTGAAAGTTGGAGATAGGCCGCGCCCGAGGGACCATCGTAGAGTTCGATGGCGATGAGGGAAACCGGTTTTGCCAAAGCAGGCTGCGCATACCAGCCCAACCCTAGCACCGCCAACGCGATGGCCTTCAAGAGATAACTACGCCGCAGTCTTGCTTTGCGCCTAAGAACGAAAAATGCCATGAAATCCCCGAGACTTTGCCGAAACTGGCAGGTTAATCCGGTCTGCCGCTCATTTGACCGCAAACGGAATGGCTCTGCGCAGAATTCCACACGAGAACCGCCAGCGCAATGGGGGACCACACCGGCAAACAGCGGACCCGCTTCACCCGAGTTCGCCACGTCTGTTAAACTACCATCCTCCTCCATAGGGGTGCAATGATTTTCGCGGACCGGCAAGCCGGAGCCTGTAGAGTTGCATCATCGAAGAAAAATGGCCGCTATCGAGCAATCCAGATCAGTTGATCCATCAGCGACTCAGGCCAGCACACTGGCGCAGGAGAGCGCATCGAGCGCCGGCGCAGCGCTCTCGATCCGGCTTTGGAGGGCCCAGGAGAAGGCCCAAGCTGGCGATTTGTCCTGGCAGGGGACTGATCCGGCAGTCTGTTTGACGCTGGACGGGATAGCCGCCGGACAGGGTGGGCAGACTGGGCAAGCTGGACAGACTGGACGAGCTGGACAAGGCGCCGCGCCCACTCCCGACGGACGGTTTCTGGTGGCCGCGTTTGCGGGGATTCAACCGGCAATTCTGACAGCACGCCGTTTGCAATGGGCTCTTCAGGGGTTCTCGGAGGATGAGCGATTCTCCGGCACAGCGGCGGCGATTCTGGTTCATTGCGGCGAGGATCTGCCTGCGTTGGCGGCTGACGTTACGGTTCTGCTTCCGCTGGAGAAGGCCGCGCCGGGGACGATTCTGCTGACCGCGAAGACTGCCGAGCTGTTGCGGGACCTGCCCGGCCTACCGGTGCAGGCTGCGCCGGAGACCGGACCGAGCGAGCTGTTGTGGCGCAGTCCGGGGGACGCGCCGAGCCGCATCGCCGATGAGGAAGTTGTATCGCAGTTCATCAAGCTGCATGGTTTGGAGGTCGAGGCGCCCGCACCATCCCCGGAACCGGTTGCCGCCGATACGCCGCCGGCCCATGGGGGAACGGATCGGGGCGTGCGCGAACTGCCGGATACCGCGGGGCCGGATGCAATGGAGCCGGAGCAACCGGCACCAGGGTCCTGGATTGAGGGCCTGCGCGCAAATCCACGGCTGCTCATTGGCGGAGCCTGCGCGGCAGCCATCCTGCTTGTTATCGTAGTTGTCGCCGTATTCCATAAAGGGGAGGGGAAACAGGCTCCGGGCACAGCGCAGACGGCCGTATCGACGACCGCGACACCTTCTGGAGCCGGCCCGCAGATCCAAGCGCAAGCTGCCAACCCGGCCGCGGGCACCGGCGCCGCTGCCGCATCGACGGTTCCAGTCAAGCCCGGCGAGACGGCTCGGAGGGGCAAGCACGAAGAGGCTGTGCAAGGGGATCAACCGGCGAGCGACAGCGCAAAGGCGCAGGCCAACCAGGCCAAGGCAGTGGGGGGCAACTGCGAACTCGATTCGAATCTGCTGCCGAAAATGCTAGACCAGGCGGAAAGAAGCCGGGAGGAAGGCCATTATCCGGCAGCTCTAAGGCAGTTTCGCGCGGTGCTGGCCTGCGACCCGCGCAATGCGCGAGCGCGCAGCGGACTGGAACTTACGCAGTTCGGGATGCAGCATCAATAGCGAGAACAGCCACGCCGGCGGGCGAAATGCTCCGCCATTCCAAGGCGGATTCCAGGCAGCACAACACTGCGAATCTTCCGTTGAGCGCAGAGTACAGCGCGAAAAAGCCCGATTCCTCGTACAATCTCCAGTACGAGGTTGCGCAGTGCGCCGAGTTTACATGGATGCGAATGCCACCACTCCTCTGCTGCCGGAGGTGTTGGAGGCGATGCGCCCGTATTGGATGGAGCACTTTGGCAATGCTTCGTCTATTCATTTGCATGGGCAGCAGGCGCACGCCGCGGTGGACCGCGCGCGCACGACGATGGCCGATTTTTTGAATTGCCATGCGGCCGAGGTGGTTTTCAACTCGGGCGGCACCGAGGGCGACAATACGGCGCTCTTTGGCCTGCTGCGCCCTGGTGACCACTTTGTTACGACAGCGATCGAGCACTCTGCGATTCTTGAGGCGGCCAAGCGGCTTGCCGACAGGGGTGTCGAGACGACCTTTGTGGCTCCGAGGCCGAGCGGGCTGATCGACCCGGAGGCGATTCGGCGGGCGATGCGGCCGGAGACGGGGCTGATCAGCATGATGCTGGCCAATAACGAGACTGGCGTGCTGCAACCCGTGGAAGAGATCGGCAAGATGGCCAAGGAAGCCGGGGTTTACTTCCATATCGATGCGGTGCAGGGCGCGGGCAAAGTGGAGCTGGATGTGCGGCGGTTTGGCTGCCACCTGCTCTCGATCAGCGGCCACAAGATGCATGGGCCGAAGGGCGTGGGGGCGATGTTTGTGCGGCGCGGGACTCCTGTTGAGGCGCTGCTGGTGGGCGGAAGCCATGAGCGGCGGCGGCGCGCGGGGACTGAGAATGTGCCGGGGATTGTGGGACTGGCCAGGGCCGCGGAAGCGGCGATGCACTCGCTGGAAGATGGAACGATTGAGCGGGTTGCCGCACTGCGCGACAGGCTGGAAGCGGGACTGCTTGAGATTGGCGGGACGGGCGTCAACGGGGGCTGGGATGGCGGCGAGCGGGTTCCGCGCGTGGCCAATACGACGAATATGTGGTTCGATCAGTTGGAGGGGGAGGCGCTGGTGATTGCGCTGGACCTGAAGGGGGTTTGTATCTCCGGCGGGTCGGCGTGCCACTCCGGAGCTACGGAGCCGAGCCATGTGCTGATGGCCATGGGGCTGGACAAGACGAGGGCGCGGGCGAGTCTGCGGTTCAGCTTGCTGAAGACGGCTACCGAAGACGATGTGGATTATGTTTTGAAGGTTGTGCCGGAGGCGGTTGGGCATTTGCGGGCGCTTTCGCCGGTGGCGGCGGGGACGGCGGGATAGAATGCCGAATAAGCTTTTACACGAAGGATGGGTAAGGAGCAGTCATGAATGAGAGCATTGCCAAAGCTGCTTTGATCTTGAGAGCATCGACTCATCTTGACGATGAAGCGGCATTGGAACAATTAGTATCGAGTGGTATTGAACGCCATCTTGCAGATCGATTGGTAACATTTCTACCAATGGCGTTTGCGAGTCATCTGCTGGTTAAGGCGGGAGCACGACTGCAAAACTACTATGAACGAGTTCTGCCAAACGGCGACCTTGAAAAGGTGCAGCTTTCCTCTGAGCCTGTATGGTGTGCATCGATGGAGTTTTACCACGCAGAGATAAGCCGTGGAATTTCAAGGGACGAGTTGTTGGCATTGGCAGCGCGTAGCGCGGAATTTGGTGCTGCGAATCAAGCGTTGAACAACGGCAAGAAGCTCGATGAAGGTGAGTTTGGTCCCTGTCGCATACAGTGGGCAGAGGACGAAGCAGAATCATAATCCGCCATTGTTGCTATTCAAGAAGAGTTTTTCATGACCGAAAGCACCACCATTGCCGTAGCCATGTCCGGAGGGGTTGACTCCTCGACGGTGGCGGCGCTGCTCGCGCATGGGGGCGAAGGCGATGCTGGTTCGGGGCCTGCCGTGGTGGGGCTGACGCTGCAGCTTTGGGACCAGACGCGGCTGGCGGGGAAGCACGGCATTCCGGATGCGCCGAAGGCCGGGCGCTGCTGCTCGCTGGACGATGTGTATGACGCGCGGCGCGTGGCCGAGCACCTGGGCATTCCTTACTACATTGTGAACCAGCAGGAGCGATTTGAGCGGGATGTGGTGCGGCCGTTTGTGGATGAGTACCTGGCTGGGCGGACGCCGATTCCGTGTTCGTTGTGCAACGACCATCTCAAGTTCGATGCGCTGCTGCAGACGGCGCGGTCGATCGGGGCCGGGCGGATTGCAACGGGGCACTATGCGGTGAACGAGTTCGATGCGGTGCGGGGGCGCTGGATTTTGAAGCGTCCGGCGGATCTGGCCAAGGATCAGACCTACTTCCTCTTCGGGCTAACGCAGGAGCAACTGGCGCATACGCTGTTTCCGCTGGGGCGGCTGACCAAGCCCGAAGTGCGCGAGGTCGCACGGCAGCACGGCCTGGCGCTGGCGGAGAAGCCCGACTCGCAGGAGATTTGCTTTATTCCGGGAGGGGACTATAAGCAGTTCCTGACTGCTTATCTTGAGGAGCAGGGCGAGAGCATACCGGAGACTGCGGGGGAGTTGGTGGCATCGAGCGGTGCGGTTTTGGGGCGGCACGAGGGCATTTCGAACTTCACGGTGGGGCAGCGGAAGGGGCTGGGGGTGAGCTCGCCCTCGCCGCTTTACGTACTGAATATCGACCCGGCCAGCCATCGCGTGACCGTGGGCGCGGACGCGGAACTGGCCACGCGCACGTTGCGCGCGCGGCGGATCAACTGGATCAGCATCCAGGAGTTGACCGCACCGATGCGGGTGCGCGCGAAGATTCGCCATCGGCATGAGCCGGCCTGGGCGACGCTTGAACCGGCTGGGCCGGGCGAGGCGGTGGCTACGTTCGACGAGCCGCAGCGCGCGGTTACTCCCGGCCAGTCGGCGGTGTTTTATGACGGCGACGAGGTGGTTGGCGGGGGCTGGATCGTCTGAGGCGAAGCTCGACCGATTTTGTATGCGGCAAGACCTACCCGCTGGGCTGAATCTGCCCTGTGACGCGCGACGGGCCTGTGCGGGTATGCGTCAATGGAAAGTCTGCGTTGAGTCTCTCAAACAAATGCGGCAAGTTAGCCCCCGCCGCGCTGGGTTGGCGAGTTAGCAAGTTAGCGGACGGCGGTGACTGGACGCAGTTTCATGCCTTTGTGAGACAGCAGTGCGACGCAGGACCGATGCGATCCGGGCCGGGCCGGATTCGAGTTTTTCTGTAGCCTGGAATGCTCGCGCCGATCAAAGCGTTGGCTTTCTGCGTTGCCCTCCCGGAATGCGGCTCGACAAGAGGGGCCAAAGCTCGTAGGCTTGCAACCAACCAAAATCATATGCAAAAGCTGGGATTCCGCTTCTTTTTCCTTTTTGTTCCGATTTGTCTCCTTCTGCGCATCTTGTCAAAAAAGCCGAGGACAGTTTTCTCTCTAAGTCATTGGAAAAATTGAGATTATTCCCATTTGAAGTTTGCCGATGATTTCGATGAGTTTGGTTAAGCTAAGAACATTCAAACCGAAATGATTGAACCGGGGAAGCGCACGAGGCTTTCCCAATCTTCTTCGGGCCATCTCCGCGGATTCGCAGGCGTGGGGAAGAAGAAGAGGCCTAGGCATCTCTGGCGGCGCGTCAGAGGGCGACTCCGGCGCGGAGTTGCCGCGAATTCCTTTCCGCGGGCGATGCGAAAGACCGTGGAATGGTGGGCCGGGATTGGCGGACCGATGGCAGTGGAAGGACGAAAACGGGCAGGACGGGGGAAGGCCAAGAGGGCTGGAACCGTCAAAAAGACGAGGAAGCTCAACAAGGCGGCGCTCAAGTTGGTGGACGAGAATGCAAGCGCGATTGCGCAGTCGCTTTTAAACAGCACGATTGACGGCAACGTGGTGAGCGCTCGATTGCTGATGGATCTGGCAGAGGGAAACGTGGCGGCTGAGGATGCAATGGTCATGCGGCAGCTTCGCAGCCTGGCGTTGGATCTGTCTGCGGAGCCTGAATGGCCACGCGAGGGGCTAGGGACGGCCGCGGAAACGGAAGTTGGAAGCCGGGAACCGGAAGGGACCTGAGTTATTGCCTAACGGGGAATGCGGTGGAGATGCCGGCGGAAGTCCAGGCAGTCCGCCGCATTTTCTAAAAAGAAGGATGAGACAGGGATGAAGCTCACAAGAGGCGGATTGTTGCGCGGCGGCGGATGGATGGTGCTGAAGCTGGGACTGTACGTGTTGGCGTTTTCGCTGGGAAGAGTTGCCAGCGCTCAGGCGGTCGGCACGACGACGGTCCAGGGAACTGTCTATCTGGCGAACGGGCAGGTTGGCACGGGGACACTGGTGGTGAGCTGGCCCGCGTTTACGACGGCGAACGGGCAGGCGGTGGCCGCGGATAGCACGACAGTGACGATTGCGCCGGACGGATTTGTAAGCGTGAATCTGACGCCGAACGTGGGTGCGACGCCGGCGGGGCTGTACTACACGGCAGTCTACTACCTGAGCGACGGAACGACGAATACGCAGTACTGGGTGGTGCCGGCGGCGGCGCAGGCGAGCTTGGCGCAGGTGCAGGCGCAACTGATGCCGGCGACGCAGGCTGTGCAGGCGGTGAGCAAGGCATATGTTGATCAGCAAGTGGCCGAACTGACGGGGAGCCTGCTGACGGCGTCGGGCGGAACGCTGAGCGGGCCGCTGTATCTGAATGGCGACCCGGCTACGCCGTTGCAAGCGGCGGACAAGCACTATGTGGATACGACTTTCGCCATGGCGGTTCCGATTGCGGGCGGGAATATGACGGGGCCTTTGGCGACGCCCACGGTGAACGGCGTGCAATCGCCGGTGGCGGCAAGCTCGCAGACTACGCTGCAGGCGGCGATCAACGCGGCGGGAAGCAGCGGGGCGGTGGAGATTCCGCCGACGTATACGGGGACAGATGGGTTCACCAATCCGAATGGCGTTTATATATCGGACCTGCGGACGAAGGGCGCGCAACAGATTGAACGGAGCGTAAAGGAATTTGGCGCGGTGTGCGATGGGACGACGGACGACACCAATGCGCTTCAGACGGCAATCAATTATGCGCAGACGCACGGGGTGGCGCTGACGATTCCGCAGGGAACCTGCAAGACACGATCGCTGAACTGGCATGGGGAGTCGATCGGCGGGCTGGGCAAGCAGGTGTCGGCACTGATGGGGTTTCCAGGGCAGGATGTGCTGGCGAGCGTGGCGGACAGCGCGAGTCTGCTGAGCTACACGCGGATCCACGATCTGACGATCTATGTGGACCAAAGCATGGATGTTTCGTGCTCTGTGGCAGAGGGGCGCGCGCCTGCGGGAAGCTGCGGAGTGAGCCGGCTTTTGGAGCGGAATTCGATTTTTTCGCCAGGCGGGAGCGGGCTGCTTGGAACGGCTGGAACGGGCACGGGTTGGGCGGTGGGCAATTGCGCGATTGCGATGCCCGCGGACCTTGGCACGGGCGGCAACGGGCTGCGTGTGGCGGAGATGGAGAACCTGGAGATTGTGGCGACGGGTGTGGACCCAATGGCTGCGCAGTATCCCGGTTCGCACTCGACGCATACCTGCGGGCTTTATCTTGCGCAGTGGCCGCAGTGGAGCGAGTTCCGGAATATCGATATTCGAGGGCTGAATACGGGCATTGCGATACCCGCGCTGCCGGTAGCGACTCCGGCGGGGTTGTTTGCGGATTCAAACCGATGGCAGAACATCACGATCCAGGCGACGCACGCGTTTACGGCGGCAGCGGGCTCGAACAATGTGCTGGACAACGTTGTGGCCATGGCGGGGAACTCGGCCGCGGCGGGCGAAACGCCGACTGGGCTGGTGCTGGATCTCTCTGGCACGCAACAGGGCTGGACGGTGCGGAATGCGGTGGTGTTGCCGGTGTGGAACGCAGTGCAGCCGCAATTGACGGTGACAGCCGCTGGCGGCGCAGTTACGGGAGTGTCGGCAGGGCCCGAGCATGGACTGGGATTCGATCCTTATGGGGCGCAGATTCCGTTGACGTTCAGCGGGAGCTGCACGGCACAAGCGTCGGCGAGCGTGAACAGCGACGGGTCGATTGGGACGGTTGTAGTTACCTCGGGCGGGGTGGGCTGCTCTGGAACGACTACGGCAAGCGTGAATGCTGCAGGAACCTGGGACACTGCCGCGCCGGTGAACCTGATTGGCGGGCAAAACATGACGTTCTTTGACGGGAATCTGCTGAAAGGAAACGGCGGGTATACGGTTTGGAACGCGGCGCAATCGGAGAGCTATGGAACGCAGCTGGACGGGGGCGGCGGGAGATTGCCGGGCGGCGGGAGTTATGCGGCGCTGGTGGCTAAGAACCCGGTGGGAGCGGCATTGCCGGTTGATCAGTTTCCGGGCGCCGACTTTGGAGCGAAGTTACAGGCTTGCCTGGGGGCCATGAGCGCGAGTTATGGCGGCACATGCGACGCGCGTAACTTTACGGGTACAGTCTCGATGGGATCGAACCTGACGATATCGACTTCGAACGCGACAGTGTTACTGCCATGCGCGACGATTTCGACAGCCAACCAAGTGATTGTGACGGCAGGGACGAGGAATGTATCGCTGCGCGGTTGCGCCTTGCGGGGAGCGAGCGCGGCGGGCGGGAATCTGGGCGGAACCGTGTTTCAGTACTCGGGCGCGGGCGCGATGGTGCAGGTGGGAGACCCGACGTATGCGGCGAATACGTCGGGCTTTCACATGGACAACGCGGTGATCAACACGACGACAACCAATAATGCAACGGCGCAAGGGCTGGTAGCCTTTCGCACGCAGGAGATAAACCTGGAAAGCCTATATTTTCTGGGAAACCAGAACCAGACGGGCATGACGCTGGACGGCACGGGGAATTATACGGGCGGGACATTTTTCGACGATCAGTTCGATGGGTTTCAAACAGCGGTGAACGCGATCGGGCATCAGATAGCGAATGCGGCGACGACCGACTGGATGAATGCCAGCACGTTTGTGCGGTTGCACATCGATTGCCCGGAGAGCGGTGGCAGCCCAATCGCCGGGACATACGGGATTAACTTGCAGCAGGGGGATGGAAACACGTTTACGGGCGGAGATGTCGAAGGCTGCTCGACTGCATTGCATCTGGGAGCGAATGCGCAAAACAACACGATTCTGGGGCTGCGGAACGAGGTTTCGACCAATCAGGTCGTGGCGGATGCGGGCAGCGCGTACAACAACTGGATGACCGGCGGGACGATGTTCACGGGCGCCCTGACGGACAACGGCACGCGCAACAGCTTCCTGGACACGTTTCACCGGAGTTTCAATGGCCTGAACGGCGATTGGTACGGGAGCCAGAAGGATGCTACTGTAACCAATCACTACCGCGTCGGAATTGGCGCGGGGAACGAGCGCGGGCTGCTGGATCGATATCAGACAGACTTCGGGTATCGCTGGACCACGGGTTTGAGCGATGCGACGGCGGGCGAGCAGTTCTATCAGATTCTGGATGAACTGAACGGCATTTATCGCTTGTCGATCGGGCAGTATAACAACGGGCAAGCGAGCACGAACAATCAGACAGTTATTAACTCCGCGGGCACGGGCGCAATTGTTTTGAATGGCTCGACCAATGCTGGGACAGGTGGGGTAACATTCGGGTCTGGCGGAGCGAGCGAGACGACGGTTGCGACGATCAGCAACGCAGGGAACGCGCTGTTTAACGGGACGCTTCAGGTGGGCGGAGTATCGACTTTGAGCGGCTCGACAATGGTCAAGAATCAGGCGGACACCGAGATTGACCAATTTTTGTGGGCGGGGCTGACCTCGAGCCAAAAGGAGTCTTTTACTTACAAGGATTGGAACGGCAACAGCCAGTGGTACATGGTGAAGGACCAGAACAATAACTGGGCGCTGAATTCGGCGACCGGTGGACTGGATAGCTTCAAGGCATACCAGAGCACGAACAGCGGAGACACGTATATCAATGCTTCGAATGCGTCGGGGGTTGTGCGCGTCAATTATGAGACCGGATCTGGGGCGGCGTTCAATATCTATGGAGGCGGCAGTGGCACGTTATACGCCAGTTTCACGGGCACAAATGCGATCAAGTTTCCAGGGATTGCGGCAAGCAGCGGACTGAATTGCCTTCAAGTAGATAACTCAGGGTATATCTCGAATACCGGCTCGGCCTGCGGCACTGGATCGGGGACAGGCGGAAGCGGCACGGTCAACTCCGGCACGGCTGGACAGATCGCCCGTTATCCGGGCAGCGGAACGGTGGTGACGGGTTCTACGGCTACTGTTGACGGAAGTGGGAACGTGGCAACGCCCGCCACTGTTTCAGCCGCGAATCTGCCTATCACTGTGACTGCTCCTCCTTACAATGCGATCGCAGATAACACGACCGACAACACGGCGGCGTTGCAGGCGGCGATCAATGCCGCGTCCTATACGGGGCAGGATGTCTACATACCATCGACGGCGGCGGGTCATTGCTATAACTTCAAGAAGCTCTACTGGTATCACGATGCTGTTTTGAATCCGGGGTACAATCCGAGTGGCGGCTGGAGCTTCAAGTTTCGCGGCGGCAGAACGAGCCGCGACGCGGACGGAAACGTTTCTGGAGTTACGACCGCAACAACATGCCTGACATCCACCGATAGCACAGGCCCGGCAATCAACTTCGGCGGCGGGCCTGCCTTTGCCGGGAACACGGGCACGTTGAGTATCACCAATAGTTCGATCACCAACGGCACAGCTACGTTTAACTGGAGTCTTATCAGCGGAACACTTCCGGTTGTGGGACAGATTGTTCAAGTCTCAGGCACCACGAACGACGGCGGGCAGTTGAACTTGCAGGGCGGCATCATCGCCAGTGTTACAGGGACGACGAGCGGAACCTTCACGGTAACTGGAATCCAGCCGACCGACACGGCCGCGTCGCAAGCGGAGACTGGTATGGCCAAGACGGGCGCATACAACTATCTGTTTGAAGCGGCTTCTATCGGAGGGTTTACTCTCAATGTGAACAATACAACCTGGGCTCTGGATGCCGATCTCTTTACCGGATGGTCGGATATTTCCGACATAACTATCAATCAGAGCGGTCCGGGCGGCGGCATGAGAATTGAGGATGTGTGGGAGCATGTCAACCTCAAGGGTCTCTACATTTTGAGTTCGTACGGTAAGACCTATGCAGCTGGACACAGCGGGGTGTATCCGGCAGGCACGGTCGGGATGAAACTCTGTAACAACATCTCTTCAGGGCTGGTGCAGGTTGACAAGACGCTTTCAGGATACTTCGATCACGGCTACGAATTGGGATCTGTCGGCTCAGTTACGAACTGCGCCGCACTGATGGACTCCTTCGCGGGCGACAGCATGGATGGCTCTGGAAACAACACGGGTTTTTGGATTGGAAGGGGGCCGCAAGGGAGCCTGGACCATCCTTACGCAGAATCGGTGAACAGCGCAGGAATCAACCTAGGAAGTTACAGCCAAGGACCGTGGAAAATCACCAACGGAACATTTGTCAATCCAAGTTCGTCACTTCTGGCGAGCATCTACGTGAATCAACTGACATCGCCGGCCGGATACAATCTTGCGGGGATCGACATAGAGAGCAACGAGTTTATTTTCTCCAACACGTATGGCATCAAACTGACCGACCCTGCCGGAATCAGTAAAGGCAAGATGGCCTACAACACAGTTATCGGCGGAGGAAACCCATCGGCGTACGGCATTGGATTGCCCAGCAATAGTGTGGGGTGGTTCATGGAGAACAATTTCTTTTCTTCGTTGTCTTCCTCGAATAACTATCAGAATGAGGCTAGCGCAACCTTGTCTTATGACGGTTCTACGCTGACTGCCGCGCATCTTGTCAGCGAGCAGGGAGCGATTGTTCTTAGCGCCAATGCGGCTGGCATCACCCTTCCTTCGACGATCGCAGGCACGCAGGGCACGGATGCGAATCTGCTTTCATCGGGCACGGTGAGCGGCACCGCGCAACCGCTCTGCACGGATGCAAATGGCGGCGCAACGACGCTGGGATGCACGACAGGGAGCGGAGCTCCATCGGTTTATTACAATGTGCTCAGCTATGGCGCAAAGTCCGACAAGCTTCCCGCAACTGGAACCTATGTGGGAGCTACGCTGACGGCTGGCAGTTCAACGCTTTATGTGGGGAACGGGAGCTTTACCTCCGCCGATGCAGGGAAGTATGTAACTCTTGCTCCCGCATCTACCTGGACGCAACCGTTCGCGACCGGGCCATCGACGGCTCAGATCGTTTCGGTAACAGACGGCCAGCATTTGGTTTTGAGCAAGACGGCGACGGCGACGGAGGGCGCGTATATCTCGTGGGGCACGGACAATGTGCCGGCATTCAATGCATGCGCGACGGCAGTGGCTGTAGCCGGCGGGGGCACCTGTGCGATTCCGGCTGGCAACTATCTGTTTGCGACCTCACCCTATTATCTGGTGAGCGGCATGGCGCAGGACGATGGGGGATACCAGAATCCTGCGGGCGGATCGGGCGCGGTCATAAGCTGCACGGTGGCCGGCGGCTCATTGAACGGCTGCACGGTTGTAAGTAGCCCGAGCACCTACGTCAAGAACACGACGCTTACGCTGAACTTCCCGGCGCAGGGGTCTGCTAACAGCGGCTGCCCCACTGTCTACGCGGGGCCGTGCGGACAGGAATTTGCGACTGTGACCACGAACAGCAGCGGGCAGGTGCAAAATCCAGTCACAATCGTTTATTCCGGCTTCGGACTGACATCCGCGCCGGTTCCCACGGTAAACGCAACGGGCGGCGATGGCGCAACGGCTACGACAACTCTATCCGGAGGAACGGCTGCGACGCCGGCCATGACGAATGGAGGCAGCGGGTATCCCGCCAGCGCAAGCGGAGTTTTGGAAATGTGGGCTTTGGGCGGCGGCTGCACAAGCAACTTTGGAGGTGGCAATTCAGGCTTGCCGGCGATTGTGGGCAAAGGCGCAGCTTCAACCAATTCGTCCGGCGCGGTGACGAGCGCGGCCTGGACAAATGCGCCGACGGGATGTTCGACAGCGCCTACCATCGTCTTCGGGGACTTCACTTGCTGGAACTCCGGCAGCTCGTCATTCACTTCGCAGTGCACAAACATTGCGCCGCTGATTCCAGCGGCGATCCCCGTGCAGGTGATGCTTGTACCGGGAGTGAATTGGTATGGCCCGGCCGGGGCGAGTCAGGAGGGCAGCAATCTGTTTGGAGCGTGGGACGGCGCGACCGTGGACACCGTTTCTCCTGGGACCATGCTGACTCAGCCGGCCATGTTCGGCGGTCAAATCCAGAATATGGATATTGGCGGCATGAAGCTGGGCAGCGGGTTCATCGGGATATTCGACCCTTACAACCTGAACAGGGCGAAGGTTCACGATGTTGAGTTCGATACGGGGATTGGAATGCTGACCTGGGCGTACGATCTTGGATCACAGGTCGACAACATATGGTCCGGAGGCTACGCCCCGATCGTCAACGGCGGGGCATGGCAGCACCGGAGCGACTTTCCCCTAGGGCAGGGCGGCTTCTTCGATGTGGCGTCTGTTTCAAACATTGTGACGGAACCAGCGGGCTACAACACGGTGGCGGCGGCAATCGACAATTATTTTGCGGAAGAGTTCTGGCGTCCGGAGTTCTCGGCAAAAAGCGCGGACTTTTTCGAAACCTGCGCATTTCCGCAGACCGCAAATCAACGGCAGACTTCGCATAGCCTGAGTATCCCGCAGGGCGCGAACAGTATGTGCTACAAGGGCATCGCCGGCATGGGGATGGTGAATTTGACGCGGGACAATCGCGCGGCTGGCAGCCATCCGATGACGAACCTCACCGGCAAGTATCTTTACAGGCCTGTCTATTACGGTTCTCTAGGCGGAAGCAGCCTCTTCGGAGTGAGTTGCGAGCAATGCAATCAGAACCCGTCCGATCCGTACCGGGCAGAGCCGATTCAGGAGGGCGCGATTGAATTCGAGGCGGGGAATGGGGCGCAGATCAACGGTGTCGGCTGGAGCGGCAGCCAGATTGTGCAGCCGCTTTACGATTTGAGTGGCGCGGCATACAGCGGCACGGCAGGAGCGCCGCAAGATGTTGCATGGCAGAATACCGGCGCTACCTCGCAGGTGAATGCCCAGGTAACGCAGAATCTCAATATCCAGGTCAATCAGGCGTTTCCAGCAGGGCTGACGGTCACTTCGAATAGTGGAAGCAATGGTCAGATCGCTTTCGTGAACAGCTATAACACACAGGTTGGCTCAATACGGCAAAGCATTGTGTGGAACTCTCTGTCGATCTTTGGGGGCGCGGTGGACGATATGGACTTTGCGCCGGGTGGAGTCACGGCGAACGTGCCGTTGTCGCTGCCGGGCATAGCGCCATCGAGCGGCAACGCGTGCCTGCAAATCAATAGCGCGGGAGTTGTGTCGAATACCGGCTCGGCTTGCGGCGGCAGCGGAGGCGGGGTAACGTCCTTCGCGGCGCCAGCGGCGAGCTGGCCTTCGTGGCTGGTTCCGACGGTAACGAACTCGACCAGCACACCGTCCCTTGCGGTTGCGGCTTCGGCAACCGGCACGGGGAACGTGGTGCTGTCGAACGGGCCGACGTTCACGGGCAATACGACGACGTTTGCGAACAGCGCGGCGGCAGAGCAGGATGTGGCGATCCAGCCGGGCACGGGCGCGGACCAGATTGGCGCCTTCGGATGGAACAACTACGCTGGCACTGCTGAGTGGAAGCTGAGGAAGGATGCGAGCAACTACCTTCGACTGACGGATGTGGTGAACTCGCTGGACCGGGAGATTTTTTACCAGAACGGGCAGACGATTCTCAACGCCGGTGCGGGAGCGAATCCGGCTGTGGTGAACGGGACGACTGGAAGCGGCACGGGGGGACTACTGGTGGAGAGCGGCGGGGCAAGCCCATCCGCCGTGCTGACGGTGACAGGGAGCGGGAACACAACTGCAACGGGCTTTGTGTCGGGGAAGTTCATAATGGGCTCGGGAACTATGTCGTTGGGCACGGGCGCGGCGGCAGGGACAGGCCCGGCTATTGCTTGCACGAGCGGCCATGTGTGCGACGGGGTGAGCGGGACGGTGACGCTGACCACGGGAACAAGCCCGACGACCGGGACGCTGGCGACGCTGAGCTTTCCGAATACGCACACGAACTCCGCCAACTGCATCGTGGATGTGCTGCAAAGCGGGGTTGGACGGGTGACGACGGCGACCTGGACCGAATCGACGACGGCGGTGACGCTGACTGCCAATAGCGCGCTGACGGCCAGCACGGCATATACGGTGAAGTACTGGTGTGGGGGGAATTAGTTCTCGATTCGGCTTATTGGGTTGCAACACGAATCCAACCCCCGCAGCAAAAAGCCGCCGCGGCGGCCTGCGGGGGTGGGAACCCAATAACAATGGCACGCAGCCAACAGAAGCGGCAAGTTAGCCTCCGCTGCGCGGAGATAGCTAGTTAGCAAGTTGGCGTGCTGAATGGCGACGAAGGGTGTGAGCCACCGATCAAGTGATTGGTGCGCATGAGGGAAGCGGGGGATACGTGGCAGGGACGGGGGAAAGGCGCGCGGATGAGGCGCGAGGGGTGAGCCTGCGCCTTGAGGATCTGGACCGGGAAGAGCTGGAGCGGTTTGGGAGGATTCTGGATCATCGGCCGGCGAGCTTGCGGGGGCGGACGGTGGGGATGGCGCTGGCGGAGTTGCTGCTGCTGGTGAGGACGCGCGAAGGGAAGCCGGCTGCGCTGCGGGCGAATGCGGCGCAACGGGCCTTCGAGCGGCGGCGGGGCGAGCGGAACATTGTGCTGAAGGCGCGGCAGATGGGTCTAACGACGTGGGCGGCGGCGCGGTTCTTCCTGAAGACCGTTACCCAGCCGGGGACGCTGACCCTGGAGGTAGCGCACACGCAGGAGGCCGCAGAGGAGATCTTTCGGATCGTCCACCGGTTTGTAGACTGGCTGCCGGAGGAGTTGCGGGAGGGGCCTCTGAAGACTTCGCGGGCCAATGTGCGGCAGATCGTGTTTCCGGAGATGGACGCGCAGTACCGGGTGGTATCGGCGGGCGACCGGAATGCGGGCCGGGGATTGACGGTGCAGAATTTGCACTGCTCGGAGCTGGCGCGGTGGCCGGGAGATCCGGCGGAGACGCTGGCGGGGTTACGGGCGTCGATGACGCCGGGGGCGGAGCTGATACTGGAGTCGACGCCGGACGGAGTGGGCGGCTGCTTCCACGAGGAGTGGCAAAAGGCGGGCGAGACGGGGATGGTGCGGCATTTCTTTCCCTGGTGGATGGAGCGTCGCTACCGCACTGAGGCAGTGGACGAAGCCAGCCTGACCGAGGAAGAACGCGATCTGATGGCTCGGGAGCGCCTGGACCGGGAGCAGATCGGGTACCGGAGACAGATCCGGGCGGACTTTCGCGGGCTGGCGCGGCAGGAGTATGCCGAGGACGAGGAGAGCTGCTTTCTGGCCAGCGGGGATTCTGTGTTTGAGCTGGCTGCGATCGAGGCGCGGCTCGCGGAGATGCTTGAGCCGGCGGAGCGGCGGCGGAATGGGGAGTTGGAGATCTGGCTGCCACCGTTGAAGGGGAAGGAGTATCTGGTGGCGGTGGACCCGGCCGGGAGCGGGAGCGAGGGCGACTACTCGGCGGCCCAGGTGCTGGAGATGGAAACGGGCTTGCAATGCGCGGAGTTTGCCGGGCACGTGGGCGGTCTGGAGCTGGCGCGGCTGGTGACGGCGCTGGCAGCCGAGTATAACCAGGCGTGGCTGGTGGTGGAGAGGAACAACCACGGCAGCGGAGTGCTGGCGCTGGCCGAGACGGCGTGCGGATACACGCGGATCTACCGCCAGGGAGGTCAGGCCGGCTCGTTGACCACGAGCTTGAGCCGGCCTGCGGTGTTGGGAGAGCTTGGCGCGGGCCTGGTGCAGGAGCCGGAGCGGTTTCAGAGCCGTAAGCTGCTGGGGGAATGCAGGAGTTTTGTGAGACTGCCGAATGGGAGCACGGGTGCTCGGGCGGGGACGCATGACGACCGGGTGATGGCGATGGCGATCGGGCTGGGTGCGCGGGCGGAACTGCTGGGAGGCAAAGGCAGCCGTTAGCCTTTAGCTCTTAGCTTTTAGCTGCAACGGCAAACGCGAGCAGCGGCGTATCGGGTTAGCTTTGGCTATAAGCTAGAGGCTAACAGCCAAAAGCTAAAAGCTAAAAGCTGATTTTGCAGAGAATTCCGGGCAAAACGCTTAGAATTCGATAAGAATCAGGAAATGGCGGGGAGACGGGCTTGGCGGTTCTGGCGGTGCAGCAGATCCGGCGGATGCGGGGCGGCGCGCAGGGCCAGCTGATGCTGGGCGCGGACGGCCATCTCTACGTTGTCAAGTTTCAGAATAATCCGCAGCACACGCGGGTGCTGGCAAACGAGTTTCTTGCCTCTCGGCTGGCGGCGGCTGCCGGACTGACAGCGCCGGAGGTGGAGCTGGTTGAAGTATCCAGTTGGTTAGTGGAGAACACGCCGGATCTGGAAATGGACCTGGGAAGGACGCGGGTCAAGTGTCAGGCGGGATTGCAGTTTGGCTCGCGATTCGTGGGCGGCCTTATGCCGGGCCAGGTGGTGGACTACCTGCCCGAGGAGCAACTGGCCGAGGTGCGGAATCTTGGCGAGTTTGCTGGCGTCCTGGCGCTGGACAAGTGGACCGGGAACGCCAACGGACGGCAGGCGGTGTTTACGCGCAAGCAGCGGGAGCGGCGGTACCGGGCGGTCTTCATCGATTTTGGGTATTGCTTTCAAGCCGGGGAGTGGCGGTTTGAGGACGCGCCGCTGCGCGGGGTTTATTATCGCAACGATGTCTACCGGGAGGTGAAGGGATGGGAATCCTTCGAGCCCTGGCTGACACGGCTGGAGATTCTGCCGGCGGAGACGGTTTGGGCGGCGGCGAACGAGATACCTCCGGAATGGTACGGCGGCGACCTGAACGAGATGGAAGAGTTGGTGGAAAAGCTGCTCATACGGCGAAGCCGCGTCCGGGAGTTGATCGAGGAGTTCGGGAAGTCGGAGAGGAAGCCGTTTCCAAAATGGGGAGCGATGGGGAAAGAATGTGTGGAAGAGGGTTGGAAAGGGGTTCGGTGGGGGACTAGCATTGGAAGGGTGAATTGAGGGATGGCTTTTAGCTATTAGCTATTAGCTTTCAGCTTCCCGAGGATCGGGCTTCGAGCCAGAGTATTGGCTCGGGCAATCACCGGCTGGGAAAGGCAATCGAACAGCTAACAGCTAACAGCTAATAGCTAATAGCTAAGGGCTTTGTCAAAACGGTGAACAGAGGAAACCAACGGCGGGCATGCGAGTTTCGGCTGCTTCGGTACGTGCCGGACGCGGTGCGGAACGAGTATGTGCATATCGGGGCGATCTTGCGCGAGCAGGGCAGCTCCGAGCCTGCTTTGGTCCGGTTTACGCGGGACTGGCGCCGGGTGCGCTGTCTCGATCCGGAAGCGGACACCGCGCTGCTGGAAGCGATGGAAGGCGAGCTGCGCAGGCGGCTCGAGGCCGAGCCCGATGGAAACCTGATGCGGCTGCTTACGGAATCTCTTTCGCTGAGCGTGCAGATGACAGAGTCTAAGGCCTATCTTGCCGAGAGCCTTCCCGCCGGGATGGAAGAGCTGATGAGGATGTATGTTGAGCCACCGCCTCGCGAGCGGGCGGCGCGTCTGAGCGGGCGGGCGGCGATCCAGGCGAGAATGCGGGGCGAGTTTGAGCGGGCCGGAGTGTGGGACCTGCTGCGCAAGAGAATTGCGGTCTCGGAGTACACACGGGCGGGCGATCCGCTGCGCATCGACGTGGGGTACCGGCCGAATGGATTGATTCGGATGTTCCATGCGGTGAGTCTGGAGCCGGGCGTGGAGATGGCCAAGGTGCTGGCGTTTTCAGCGGCGGGATTGCGGGCCGGCGTGGAACGCGTGGAGAAGGCCAGCCTGGAGCTGACCGCGGTGATTGAGCCGGCGGCCCGGCTGGGAGCGACCGACGAGGAGCCGGAGCGGCTGGAGATGTACCGCTTTGGCGTGGAGACGATGGAAGAGCATCAGATTCGGGTGCTGACGACATCGGACCTAGGCCGGGTGGCGGAGACGGCGCGGCGGGAGTTGCGGGCGTGAACGAAAGCAACCTTTAGCTATTAGCTTTCAGCTTTTTCGCGAGATCTCCGGCGGAGTTTTGCAGATAGTTTCTGGAGTTTGTTGTAGAGTTGGTTTTGTGAGTTGCCTGCTAATAGCTAATAGCTAATAGCTAAGAGCTAATAGCTAAAAGCTGGCAGCTAAATGAAGGCATGGCCCTTTCCGGGGCTGTGCCTTTTTGTTTTTGGGCGGCGGAAAAAGGAAGGTGTGCGTGAAGGTTGGAGAGCAGTTGCGGGAGATATGGCGGCAGGCGACCGGAAATGGGCGGAGGGCGGGCCTTGCCGCGAGCGCGGCCGACGCGGAAGCGGAGCGCAAGACGCTGGCGCTGCCCACGATCTTGAGTCCAGTCCAGTTTCCGGGGCGGCTGCTGCCCAAACCGACGCCGATGAGCCTCCGCCGGTTCGCGGAGACACCGGTGGTGCGGCGGGCAATCAATGTCATCAAGGACCGGATTGCGGCCATGGACTGGCAGGTGCGGGTGCGGCGCGGGGTGAGGCCGGACGATGTCGCTTTCGCGGAGAGGAAGCTGCGGGCGCTGCGCAGGGTGCTTGAAGAGCCGAACGCCGTGGACAGTTTCAGAACCTTGATGGAACAGGTGATTGAGGATGCGTTGACAGGCGGTTACGGGGCCATCGAGATGGAGCCGACGGGAGATCCGGAGCGGCCGGCAATGCTGTGGCCGGTGGATGGGGCTTCGATTCGCATCAACGCCAGGTGGGACGGGCAGGCGGAGACGCCGCGCTATGCGCAGGCGCTGCCGGGGCAACTGGACTCGGCCGCCGTGGATCTGCGGGACGACCAGTTGATCTACGTGCGCATGAATCCGCGCAGCTTTACGCCGTTTGGGCTGGGTCCGCTGGAGGTGGCCTTCGAGACGGTCAACCAGTTTCTGAGCGCGCACCGGTTTGCGGGCAAGCTGGCGTCGAACGCGGTGGCGCAGTATGCGCTGTGGCTGAACGAGGCTACGCCGGCGCAGCATGACCGGCTGATCCGCTGGTGGCAGGACGAGATTGAAGGCACGGGACGGGTGCCGCTGATCTCGACCGAGCAAAAGCCGGAGGTGCTGCGGTTTGCCCAGGGGACGGACGCGGATATGCGGCTGGCCTGGCAGGAGTTTCTGATCCGCATGGTGGCAAACGCATTCGGGCTGCCGCCGCTGATGCTGGGACTGGAAGCTGACGTCAACCAGTCTACCGCCGCGGAGATGACCGATGAGGCCTTTCGCGGGGCGATCTCGCCACTGGCGATGTTGCTGGCCGGACATCTGACCCGGGATCTATTCGGAAAGTGCATTGGGTGGCGGGAGTTCGAATTTGTCTTCAATGATTTGAATGCTCGGGATGAGGAGACGGAACTGGCTGTGCAGGTGCAGTTGCTGAAGGCCGGTGTGCTGACGGTGAACGAGGTACGGGCGATGCGGGGGCTGGGGCCGTTTGAACCTGGACCGCTGGGGCAAGGTGGGACGACGCAGTTGGCGGGTGAAGCGGCGGAAAACGGGGGACCAGGGACTAGGGACTTAGGGAATAGGGAATAGGATGCCCGGCCCCGGTATTGGGAGCTGAACCATCTTGTACAGGGGCGCACCTGCGGGCTTCGACCTTAGTCCCAAGTCCTTAAGTCCCTGGTCCCTAGTCCCTGGTTCCTAAGTCCCTGTTCCCTCGTGGAGCGGAGAGCGGATGCGATTGGAAGCGATGGCGGTAAAGTTTCCCCATGTGGACGGACACCCCAACCGGGTGGCGTTCGAGGGTGTACTGACGGTAGTGAATGCGCCCAGCGATAAGGCGCCAGCCGGGGCCCGCGGGCACCGGGTGATGTTGACGCGCGAGGCGGCGGAGAAGGCGCTGCCCTCGCTGCTGGGCATGGCGGTGGATTACCGGCCGGGATGGGACGGCCACGATGCGCGGCGCAAGATCGGGCTGCTGACCGAGGCGGATGTGCTCGGGCAGCGGCTGGTGGTGCGCGGGTACCTGTACGCGCGAGACTTTCCCGAAGTGGCCGGAGCGATCCAGGCGCATTCTCCTGAAGCCATGGGGATGAGCTACGAGCTGGCCGACGCGAAAGTGGAGGATATGCGGGCCGAAGTGTGGAAGCTGACCCGCGTGACTTTTACCGGAGCGGCGATTCTGTTGCGGGAGAAAGCGGCTTACCGGGCGACGAGCTTCCGCATGGCAAGTTAGCGAACGCTGAGATTTATCAGGTTGGCGAGTTAGCGAGTTGTCAAACAGGTTCCGCCAAGGCGGAGCTTTTTTTGCGGGCAAGTTAGCGGAAGCTTTGCGCGAGAATCACGGGAAACAAGAAAGGAATTTCATGGAAACGGAAGAAAAAGCGATTGTGGAACGGCTGGAGGCGGCGACCACCCAGTTGGAGCGAACACTGAACGGGCTGGAGGAACGCCATGTATCGTTGAGCGGCGAAGTGGATAAGATTTCGGCCACCGTCGAGCAGAGCCGGCGGGAAACGGAGCTGGCGGAGAAGCTGACGGCGGCGGAACGCGAATTGGCCGAGTTGAAGGCCTCCGCAGCTCCCGCGGTGTTGAATCCGCTGCGCAGGACGGTGCCGGCAGCTACGTCGGAAATGCTGGCCAAGCACGGAATCGGCGACGGTCCGGTGGACGTGCGCACCCTGGATGCGGCGCTGGCCGGATTGAGCCTGGAGCAGCGCATAGCGGTCAAGAGCCAACTGCTGCGGGCCGGCTCGATCGCATGAAAGCAGCTAACAGCTAATAGCTGACAACTAACTGCATATCCGCAGGGAGCAGCCTCCTGCCGATAGCTGCCAACAGATAACCGATAACTTATAGCTGTTAGCTGTCAGTTATCCACTGAGTAACGACTGGCCCCATGGAGGGGGCGGAAAGAGCCTATGAACGCAACCTTTGCAGACATTCACGCGGCAGCGGATTTTATCGGGCCGGGCGCTATCGAAGTTCCCCTGTATCAAACCGAGATTTTCGACATCTGCCGGCGTTCGAGCCCCTTCGGGCAACGCATCAAGCAAGTTCCCGCAACGGGGCATCCGTCGCGGTTTTTTGAGGAGACGGCGATTCCCAATCCTGGTACAGCCGGCTTCGTCAACCCGCGCAGCATCGCACCCACGACGGTGAGCCCGACTCGGGTGGAGCGGAGCGTGCCGCTGAAGGCTATCGTTTCACAGATTAATTACAACCTCTTCGACATCGAGCTGGGCAACCAGCAGCAGCAGTTCGCTTATCTGCAGGCCAAAGACCTTGTGGACACGGTGAGCGGCGTGATGGTAGCTCACGATGTGGCTCTGTGGAACGGCAACGACACCAGTCTGAGCACGCCGACGACGACGCAGTACATGGGCGTGATCTCGCAGATTCTGACTCCGGCCGTGGCGGGTCAGAGCCCTACGAACACGATTACGATCAGTGAGACCGGCTCGATCGTGGACGGCATCAAGTCGGCGGTCGCGCAGATGGTGGCCAACAACGGCTTCTATGTGCGGCCTTCGGCAATCTATGCCAACCCGGTGCTGCTGGACCTGATCGACCGGGAGATGAAGACCGAGTTCAACGTGGTGCTGAACACGGACAATATCACGGGCGGTATTCGGGTGAAGATGCTGTCTACGCAGGCGGGCGATCTGCCACTGATTCCGGATTGGAGCCTGAGCTACACGGGAACGCCAGGGTCGGGTGCGGTATTGCCGGCCTACATCGTGACCGAGGATCTGATCGAGTACCACTGGCTCGGCGACCCGACGCCGCGAATCTTCCAGCTTGGCCTGCCGAACTCCTTGACTTACCAGTACGTGGCCGTCAAGTTCGGGGCTCCTGTGGTGAAGGGTGCCAGCTACGCCCACTACCAGGTTCTGGTGAACCGGTAAGCGAAAAACAGTGAGTAGGGAGTAGGGAGCAGGGATTAGAAAGCGAGAACAGAATCGAACGGGATTCTTCATGCGTCCTCTACTCCCTCTTCCCTACCCTCGTCTTCTTGTTTCCTACACCCTATTCCCTGTTCATCGAAAGGAAGAGGTATGGCATATCTGCAGCCAGCGGATTACCCGAATTATGGATTGCCGGCTGGAACGACGGTGGACTGGATAACGGCCGCCACAGCTTTGATCAACAGCTATTGCAGGCGGCCGGACCTGAACGTGATCCAGTACACGGAGCGCTTGCGGCTTACCAAGGGATCGCAGACGGTATTGCTGAGTTATTTGCCTCTGGCGCCCTTAGGGAATGCCTCCACGCCCTTGGTGAGCATCCAGGGCCGCTACGCAAAGCCGCGCCGCGGGGAGATTCTGGACGAGCCGATGTTTGAGATTGTCTGGGCGTTTTCTTTGCCCGGCCAGTGGACGGCCATCGATCCTAACTCGGTGGACCATGACTCGAACACCGGAGAACTGATCCTGCCGTGGAATGTGCTGGGACTTCCTTACAACGAAGTTACAGTGACCTACACGGCGGGACTGACTACGATAGGCGACGACGTAAAGTCGGCATGCGCGCAGATTGTGCGCAATGCGCAGTCGACGCCGGCATTGAATGCGAGCAAGACCAAGATCGATACGATGCAAATGCAGTATTTCTCAAGTTCGCTGGTGGACGAAACGGTGCAGGTATGGCTTCGTCCCTACATTGCGAACGGGCTGGGGTGAGCGATGAGCGATACGGCGCCGCGCAACCCGACAGGAGCGCCGCAGATGCTGGCCGATGCCCTGCTGCGGAGCGTTGCAGGAACGTCGGCCCTGCTGCGGGTGACGGGCACGAATGCGGATACCAACATGTCCGAACTGGGACTGGTGGCCACAACTTTCTACGATGTAGTGGTGAGCCCAGTGGCGATGCGCAAGCTGCGCCCGGCCTGGCAGGAGGGCGGCGAGTCCAAGTGGGAGCTGCTGGTATCGGCAACAGGCGTCGAGCAGCAGGTCAGCGCGCTTGACATGGCTTCGGCGCAAGCTCTCTTCGCCATGACCCTGGCAGTCACGGTGGCGGGACAGGACTACCTGATCGAGTCCGTTGGTTCAAGCGAAGCCTTCGGCAGGGTGTATCTCTACCGACTGTTGTTACGCGAGGTCCGGCAGCAGGCTGTGTAACAAACGGCTGCCTTCAGCCTTTAGTTTTTGTCAGTTTTCCGCCGCTGAACATCATAACTCGGGAAGAAGCTAGTTGCGAACTATCGGCGCGCTGGTTTACTTATCGCCATCCGAACAATGCTTCAGGAGTTGTTCTCCATGCAAAATGCGAAAGACTCGTTTTATATGGCGTTGCGCGCGCGGCTGGCCACAATCAATCCGGAGCGGACCATTCTGCTGCGTGGGACGGTGCGTCCGGGGATTCTGGTGGAGGAGGCGGAAGCCCCTTTCAACCAGCCTCCCACAGACATCTTCATTCTGCGCTGGCTGGGGCTGGGTGTCGATATGGATCTCGGATCGGCAATGGTGGCCGAGGAGTGCGAGATAGCATATCAAACCTGCGGAACGCAGAGTTATGGGGGACTGGATCGCGGCCGGGCGCTAAGTGAGATGGATGAAGAGTTAGTAGCTATGCTGAAACCCTTTCACACGCCCAAGCTCAACTACACGGCAACACCGCCGGCGGCGATGCTGACGCAGGTGTTTTGGGACGAGCCGGCGTTCGGGCCGATTGCGATCCAGCGGGACCGGTTGAGCAGGTCGGCGAAAGTGATGGTTTACAGCTATCAGGAGCAGGGGGAGTAAATGGCGGCAAATTGGTTTTCGGCTCCCGCGCCGGTGGCAAGACGGGTTCGAGCTTATTTTGCACCGGTGAACCGGGCGGCGCAGACGCCGGTGCTTTTCGACCCGGCGGAACAAGGCCGCTTTAACTTAGAAGCACCGCCGGCTCCGTGGATCGACCTGGGTTGGATTCGAGGGTTCAAGCGAACGCCGAAAAGCAAGACATCGCCTGTGTTGGCGGGCATTCCGGCCGGAACGCTGGAACAAGTGCGCGAGACGCTCGAAGCGCAGGTGAGCTTTCAGTTTTTGAGTTGGACAAAGCTGACCATGGCGCTGGCTACGGGATCGCAGCACATGAACCTGATGGCTCCTGCGAGCGGCTCCTCCGCGGCCGCGGATGGAGCGCAAGCGGTTCCAGCGGTAACTCCGCAAAGCGGGTCGTCGGCCATTTTCATCGCCTTGGCCGCCACGGATGCGGCGAGTTTCGCGCCTGGCTCGATCGTTGCATTGGATGTGGATTACACGGGGCAGACTGGCTTTGTGGGCGCGCCGGTCGCGGGCGCGTATGTGCGCCAGGCGCTGACTGATGCGGACTATATCCGGCGAGTTACGTTCAATGTCGGATTGGTGTCTCAGGTGAACTCCACAGGAATTACACTTGCCGAGCCCTTGCCGGGTGGCATTCCGGCGGCAGACGCAAAGCTTCAGGCTGTAACTGGATTTGTAGACCGTGAGGGCGGAAGTTTCTATCAGGAGTGGTCGGCGCTGTTTGTGATGGAAGGAAGCCAGGGCGAGCGCATCTTCTTTTACTATCCGCGTCTGCAAACCATGACTGGCGCGGAAGAAGAGGCTGTGCCGCTGGACGAAAAACATGAGGCCGGACATTCGCGCGTGCTGCTCAAGGGGCAGTTTCTTGCGCTGCCGGTTACCGATCCGCTCGATGGGGAACATGTGCTGTGTTACCGTAGCTTCCTACCCGCGTCCATGGCGCTGGTTTAATCATGTTAGCTAGCCGTAGAGTTAGAGAGTCACGATGAAGATTACGATCCAGGGGCAGGACTATACGGCAGCGCTCGATGGAGCACGGCCGTTGACTATTGAGCGCAAGCTGAACGAGCCATCTGTCTGCCAGTTATGGTTTAGCCTTCCGGCGAATGGAAGTTTGGCGACACCCATTCGCAACCAGTCGATTGCGGTGACTGGCGACGACGGCACAATCTACTTTACGGGTTGTATCGCAGTAACTCCTCTGCCGGAATATGCGGGGCTTGCCACCGAGGGCCCGCGCTACCGGATTGCCATCCAGGCGCTGAGCGACGAAATTCTGCTCGACCAGTTGCTCATGCCGCCCAGCAGCGGCGCCACTGGTGAAACTGCCGGGGCGCTGATGACCGCTCTGGTAACTCGCACAGGCTCGACGGCGCTTTCCACGCGCGCGCTGTCTCTAAGCGCTGCGGTAAGCAACTTCGTTCCCGATCCGGGCGCGCCGTGGAGCAAGAGCGCTGGACAAGTGGCGAGCCAGGCGAGGGCCGCGTATCGCGCTGTCAATGGCGCGCTGATCCTCTCCAGCGTGCCGGGCGCTGTGCATCCGCTGAATGAGACAGACGGCAGCCTGAATCTGGCCAACCTCTCGCTGACAGCCAGTGTCAAGCGCGCATTGGCAAACGATGTAACTGTTTGCGGGGAGCATGAGCCGGCAGCCTATGTTACCGAGTATTTTCTGGGCGACGGAGCTACAACGCAGTTCTTTCTTTCCGCGGACCCGTTCTTTCCCGCCGCATCCAAATCTACAATCGTCCATGAGTTATTCAACGAGAGTACGATCGACGAACGCGTGTGGTGCAATCCGGGCGGAATTGGATGCCTCTCGCTGGGCGCTGCCGGGTTGGTCATGGACGGGGGCAACGGTATCGACGGGGAGACAGCGCTTACATGGCTTGACCCGGTGGAGATGGGCGGAACGTTATTGCTGGAAGCCGTTGGCGTCAGCCTGTCACCGGGAAGCACCGGAGTTCTGGCCGGATTCTTCGTCGGCTTGGAGACGCAGTCCGCATGTACTGCTGGCTTTCAAGTTACTGCGCAGTCGGGCACCGGAGCGGTAACATTGCAGCCGCTCATTCAAGGAACCCCAACAGGGACGGCCTATACGGTAAATCCAGCCAATCAATACACGCTGCGCGTGAGGGTGCATTGCGATGAGAGCGAACGGGCGCTGGCTCTCTACCGGTCCTATGGAGATAGTGGTCAAATTACCTTGGGCGGGCAGACCAATATAACTCCTGCAAGGGTTCAGCTTGATATCCAGGAGTTTGTGAATGGAGTGGCCGGGATGCCGGTTACGCTCTACGATGGAGCAATTAGCAGCCTGCCTCCCGCGTGCATGGTGGTGGCGGCCAGCAGCCTCAATCTGATTGGAACCATGCGCGCGATCAACCTGACCAACCTGGGATCGGGCTGGGTGGTGAGTACGCCTCCGACCGGGGGCGCATACACACGACGTGTGGGTACGGCAGCGGAGTCGGCTGAGTGCCACGTGGAGCGCACCGGCAAGGTTGTGTTCTATAACGGATTCGCGCCGTTGGCTGGCGAGCAGGTTGCGGTGAGTTATCGCACGGTGGGCAGGGCCGTGGGGCGCGCTGTGAACACCGCCAGCCAGCAGGCTCTCATGCAAGCCGGAATGCCTGCGGTGGCCACGTGGATCGGCTCTGTGACCGATCCTCCGGCGCGCAGTTCCGCGGATTGCCTGAATGCGGCACTGGCAATCGAAGAGGCAGCGGCGGGAGTCAGCGCGCTGTGGAGCGGAACTTACAACGGGAACAGGATGAGCTTTGCCGCCGACGTGTGGCCAGGCGACGCGCTGCTGTTGAATGCGCCCTCGGCCAATCTGAACGCGGAGGTGGTGGTGCGTTCGGTGAAGGTGAGTTATCGGGCGAGTTATCCAGACCTTGTCGGGTATGCCATCGCATTCGCCAACGACTGGGCCAACGATCTGGCCATCAAGACCAGCGCGGCGGTGCCCGCGGATGCATGGCTGCCGGCGGCGATAGCTCCCACTTATCCTGGCAATCTGACCAGCCTCACCGTGACCACTTTGAATGGAAACACGGTGACCATCAATGCCGGAGTAACTCCACCCGCGGGCGGCGGGTTTGAGATACGGCGGCGGGACTTTGCTTTCATGCCGGGAGAAGACCCCGGTCTGGTGGCGCGCGCTAGCTTGCCTAACATGACCTTTGCCCGCGAAACCGCCGCCGACCGGTTCTATGTCCGGATGTACGACGGCGCCACGCCGCCGAATTATTCGCAGTTTTCAACGGCATTATTCATCAACCTGCCGCTGGGATCTTAGGCGGCGATTCTTTTTGAGCGTTGAGCGGATGGAGCGGAATGGATGCGGATGATGAATGAATTCGAGGCGCAAGTGTTGAGCGATTTGAGCGTGGTGAAGACGCAGATGACCGCGCTGATGGGCGACGGCAATGGCGGACGCATCGCCGAGCTTGAGCGGCGCATGGAGCGGCATGAGCAGAACTGGCAGCGGGCCAAGGGCTTTCTGGCGGCCGTCAGCGTGATCTTCGCGGTGATTGAAGTGGCGGTGGAGGCCTGGCACCGGCGTTGAGAAGAGCAGTCGATACCGGCCCACACACGTAGATCGTTTTCGACTTTGGCCTGCCCTGCCAGCGTTCGTATAATTGCCTTATGAGCGAACATCCCCTGGTTGGCATCGTGATGGGCAGCAAGAACGACTACGACGTTCTATCGGCTGCGGTTGAGATTTTGCGCGTCCTTGAAATTCCTTGTGAGGCGCGGGTGTTGAGCGCGCATCGCACCCCCGATCAGCTTTTTGCATACGTTGAAACAGCGCGGGCGCGCGGGCTGCGCGTGATGATCGCCGGGGCCGGCGGCGCGGCGCACCTGGCCGGCGTGATTGCGGCCAAGACGCTGATGCCTGTGCTGGCCGTGCCCATTGCGGCTACGCCGCTCAATGGTCTTGATTCCCTGCTTTCCATGGTGCAGATGCCCAAGGGCATCCCCGTGGCCACGCTGGCTATCGGCAAGCCTGGAGCGGCCAACGCCGCGCTCTTTGCCGCCGCAATTCTGGCATTGAATGACCCTGCGCTTTATGATCGGCTCGCCGCCTGGCGCGCCGCGCGGGCGCAAGAAGTGCTGGAGTCCAAACTGCCGGAGTAGGGACGGTCAATTTGTAGTGGCTTTCGAGGCTTCTATCGCCAATATCGTCCCGCCGCGAAGAACAATCGTTATCATGTTTTCTGCTGTGTAGGGCAAATTGTGAATCGTCTCCTGGTGCTCGTGGCAATAGATGAGCTTTTTACCCGAAACGATGGAAGGCTTTCCCAGAATCTTCAGCATGTCCGCTTCCGTCATGCCAAGGTGAAGCCTAAGAGGCAATTCGATTCCACCCTGGTCTGGTGGAAGTACGCTGCAACGGCGGTCCGGGGTTTCATTGAGCGACAGGCGTCTCCACTGGAACCCCATGATTGCAGGTCCATCGAGTTCACCACTTGTCAGCCAGAATATCCAAGGTCCACTTTCGTCGCTTCCGTGCAGGCACAACCATGCTTCGAATTCCCCGCCATCCCCACGGCTTCCGACAGTTCCTCCGAAACGCTTCCGTGCACCCTCCAGTTCTGTCTCTTCGAGGATCACCGGAAAGTCTGCGACCCGCAGCGCTCCAATCATCTCCTTCGGAACGGTTGGTGATAAATTCTGTTCAGGCCAGTCAATTTTTGTCGGCGCCCATATCACCGTTTTGCCGCTGGATCTGCCGCCGATAGTCTGCGCCGAGCAAGCGCTGGTTATGGCCGCCACAACAGCTACCGCCCTTACAATCCGGTTCATTGTTCGATCCCCATACCCCCGCAGAATCGATCCCTCAGGGGCTAAAGCCCAAGTACCTATTTGCCGGTCTAGCGGCACGGCTAAAGCCGTGCCCTTTCAAAGCACCCTAATATACCTATCCAGAGTTATCCGCAGCTCGTTATACACCCTTTTCCCACCGCTTCGGCCGCCGGTTGGCTTGCAAAATCTTCTTGCGCAGGCGCAGCGATTTGGGAGTTACCTCCACCATCTCATCTTCAGCAATAAACTCGATGGCCTGCTCTAAATTGAGAGCCTTCACGGGCACCAGGCGGATGGCCTCGTCCGCGCTCGATGCGCGCATGTTGGTCATCTTTTTTTCGCGGACCACGTTCACGTCGAGATCGTTGTCGCGCGAGTGCTCACCGACGATCATTCCTTCGTAGACCTCGACGCCCGCGCCCACAAACAGAATGCCGCGCTCCTGCAATCCGTTGAGCGAATAGGTCGTGGTCGCGCCCTGGCGATCGGAGATGAGCGCGCCGGTGGGCCGCTGCGGAATCTCGCCCATGTAAGGAATGTAGCCGTCGAAGAGCGCATTCATCACGATCGTGCCGCGCGTCTCGGTGAGCATTTCGCTGCGCAGGCCGATCAGGCCGCGGCTGGGCACGCGAAACTCCATGCGCACCCGGCCCGAGCCATGATTGTGCATCTTGGTCATCTCGCCCTTGCGCGGCCCCAGCTTCTCAATCACCACGCCGGTGTGGGCTTCGGGCACGTCGATGGTCAAGTGCTCCACCGGCTCCATGCGCGTGCCGTCTACGGTCTTGGTCACAATTTCCGGGCGGCCGGCAGAAAGCTCGAAACCCTCGCGGCGCATCATCTCAATCAAAATAGCCAGTTGCAACTCGCCGCGGCCCAGCACCTTGAAGGTGTCTGGCGAGCCGGTGTCTTCCACGCGAATGCTGACGTTGGTCAGCAGCTCTTTTTCAAGGCGCTCGCGCAGGTTGCGGCTGGTGACGTACTGGCCCTCGCGCCCCGCGAAGGGCGAGTTGTTCACGCTGAATTGAATGGCGATGGTCGGCTCATCAATGACGATCAGCGGCAGCGGCGCGGGGTTTTCGACGCTGGTGATGGTCTCGCCGATGGTGATCCCTTCCACGCCGGCCACGGCCACAATGTCGCCCATGGTGGTCTCGGTGGTTTC
>Ga0182016_10000600_pt1 | contig 44993 bp, 54 predicted proteins | sample 712S2MmetaG_FD_120491 | JGI IMG/M metagenome (GOLD analysis project Ga0182016, IMG submission 120491) | Permafrost microbial communities from Stordalen Mire, Sweden - 712S2M metaG | ecosystem: Environmental > Terrestrial > Soil > Wetlands > Permafrost | place: Sweden: Stordalen | collected...
ACGCTACAGGAGAAGGAAGATCGTGCGGCAGTTTTGTCCGGAAGATGTCGGTGAATGGACTCCAAGTGATTGAGAGAATGGAGCCGACGAGCGGACTTGAACCGCTGACCTGCCGATTACGAAATGACCCAACCTTGCGTATGTTGTTGTGAAATATAAGTCGTTGTGCAGCGGTTTTGGTGCAGTTTAGGGGGTTCTGGGAAGCCATTGTGCAGCAGTTCGTGCAGCAGTCATTTTGATTGTCCAGTAATCGAGTAGAGGTTCGCATCTCATTCGCAAAATCTTCGTGAGATCATCGCTCTTTGTTTTCCTGCCATTCGCCTTTTCTGACATGACCAGCCGACCGTTTGTCGGCTGGTCAACAGCGAACGAAGATCATCGGGCGTCGGCAACGACGAGGGCTGCGGACATCAATCTAAATGTAACTCTCAGCTCACGCGTTTAGGCTCCCACGCTCGACCACTCCCCGACTTTCGTGATCCGCACGCTCCCATCCGGCTGCCCGCGCACCGAGACCTTATCCAGCCGCGCAGCCGCGTACAAGCCAGAACGGAATCGGTTCCGGCTCCTCTCGTCAGCACCCACGCCTCGAACGTCGAAGTACTGCCCAGTTCGCAGCTTGTGAACGCGGTCGGCGATCTTGCGGTATTTGCCCGGCTGCTCGACGCGAGGACGGAGGTGCGCATGCTTCAGGGTGATGCACTGCTTGTTGCCGCACGAGGCATCGACAACTTGCCCGGCAGGGACAGCACCGTGCGCGTCGATCCAGTTGCGACGACGCCGACCGAACGCGGTGGACGGGTTGGCGATCTCCTCGCAGTCGCCATTGTGCTTTGTTGGTGAGAACTTTCCCATTCCAAACCAACCGTCTCTTATGCCGATTTCTTCTGGGCAGCCTTAACACTTGCCCATCGCGCTCGCTGTGCTGCGGCAATCTTCCTCCGAGCGGCGGCTGACATCGTCCTCTTGGGCATGCTGACGACGTTCTGCTTCTGCCCGCCGTCCCTCCGTACCTTTGCCCAGCGTGCTCTCTGGGCAGCGGCGATCCTTGCCCTTCCTGCTGCTGACATCTTGCGCCTAGTTCCAGTTCGTTTCCCAGAGACCCCGGTGAGCGCGGCAAGCGCCAAATCTAGTTGTTCGACCGTTCTCGCCGCCTGATCCCGCTCTTTGCGCAACTGCTGGACAACACCGTCCAAGTTAGCCATTCAATTCTCCTCGCGGGGGATTGTATCAAGCCTATTCGCGAGACCCCAGACTCAACTCGCGCTATAGTTGCCGCATGCTCGACAGGCAAATGCCCTTGGGGGTCGCGGAACTTTGCTTCCGGGGACGCAGCGCTTGCCCAGTGCGCGGCTGCGTCGAGGCAAGCCCCTGTCCGATCCATCATGTTTCCGTGCATTCCACTCGCGGTGGTTTCACTTACGTGTATGACGATCCCATTCGGAACCTTCTCTGGGTAGAAGCGAATGATCGTCAGCGTCTTGAAGCGATCCTGCGGGGAAAGCGTGAATCTCGGATGGGGCATGAGCATTCGGAAGACGCAGTCACTTGGAACCTCTTCCGATTCTTCGAGCGCCACGAGTGCCTTGCGCCAGCGATGAGGGAGATTTGTCCGTGTCCGGGCGGGGAACCGGGGCTGACTGTCTTCTGGACGACCCATGAAGGTTCCCTGTGGGACTCTTTCAAATTCTGCTCTGACCAAATTCCTGAGAAGACAATCGCTCGTTCCGAGTCCGATCTCATCTTGCTGTGGGAACACAGGCTGCTCGTTGTGATCGAAGCCAAATTTCGCTCACCCAACCGTTCCGATGCAAACAAACGCGCAGACGAACTGCGCAAATCCCGACCGTACATCGCGCACGCCTCGCGCTACCTCAATCGAGAAGGCGCGGAAGAAGCGGTGCGCGACGGCTGGTACGAACTCTTGCGTAACTGGGTGCTTGGCACGGCACTAAAAGACGCTCTGGGTTGTGAGGCGTTCGTCTTGGTGAATCTGCTAAGAAAGCGCCACGAGAAGGAACATGGCGAGAATCCCAGACGCGATTTCGCCGAGCGAGCGTGTGTGCTGACGCCGGATAGACGATTCGTGGTCGCCTATTGGGAAGACTTGATCGCTGCCGCTCCCTCAATTTGCGACCACCCGGATTCAGGGCTGCTGGTCAAGTGGGCGAAAAACAAATCGGAACTGCTCGGCAAGCCCGCATTCGACTTCTAATTGCGGCGTGTGTGGAATATATTTCCAGCATGACCACACAAGCTGAGACCCTCGTCCGCCATCTGTCGAAGTCGGCGGCAGAAGCGATTTGGGATGATCTCCTATTGAAGAACGAAATTCCTCATAATAGCGTGACAGGAAAGTGCATGTTTCATCAGACTAAGAGTAGCCGTGGCAACCAATGCCAGTTCGGACTCACTCCTCTATGGGACAACGAGCTTCGGAAGAATGCTGAAGGTGAGGTCTTGCATTCCGAGTTTATGGACATGGCGCGACGGTTGATAGATGCGGGGAAAACTCGGCAGCAGTCTCGACGCTCCTAAATAGGGAAAATGTCAAATGCCGAATGCTGCGCAACTGAAGACCTACGAGTTCATTCGCTCCGAAATCAGCCGCCTACGCGGGGTGCAATCTCACACTCCGCTATCGCTAAATCAAGTCTCCCCCCTCGCAGACGATGGTGAAATCGCCATCTTCCAAGTGAATGGCGCACGAGTGGCAATAAAGCCGTCCGGCAAAGTGTCTGACACGGGATTACCCGATTGTCCTACTTACGCCAGCGGTTTACTTCCGCAATACTTCTTGCCTGCCATCGCCGCCGACCTGCTCAGCCGGGGCAACCCGCATAAGCCGTTCCTCCACAGTCAGTCGCATACGCCTGAGTCATTCGTGGCTTACATGCAGCATGGAACTGTGCTCGCCACCTCCCAGCGGCGGTCGTCGAAAAAGGTCGCCACTCGAACTTGCAACTCCTCGGCAACACGCGATCCGTATAACTTCGCACTGCAATTTCTACCCTCAGAGATACACGCCCTTGTCGCACGACGATTGACCAACGTGAAAGAGGAAGCGGCTATGGAAGCGGGGGGCAACATTGGCAGGGGAGACTTCAGCCGGGGCAATCTAAATGTGATCGTTCGTTGGAAGATGGAGGGTGTGCATCTTAACCGCGTAATGTCATACGTGGATCTGAACACCGACACCGAGATTTCCAGTGCATTGAGTGCTGCGATCACGGCTCGCACGGAGGCGGACGCGATAGAAATCCTCGACAAACTCCACGGGGTTGGTGTTCCTGTGGCGTCTGCAATTATGACAACGATCAATCCAGAGAAATACACGATCATCGACATCTATGCGCTGCGCTCTCTGGGGATCTCCGACGCCCCTACCGACAGAGTGGAATACTATGTCGCTTACTTAGAGAAATGCCGGGAACTCGCACAAGAGTTCGAAGTATCCTTGCGAACCTTAGACCATGCCCTATGGCAATGGGGATACGAGCACTGACAGTGATTCCAGTTGAGCTTTAAGTGATTCCGTGCCGATTGGGCTGCCGGACAGCGTTCGGGTCGGCTGGGGCGTTTCAGAGGTGCGGGCAGCCTTTGTGACCACCTCCGCCATCAACCCCTAAGCCGCTGCGACCTTTCGCATGCTCACGTTTTCTCGTCTAGGTGACGGGCGATTGCTTAGCAGAAGATTGGGTTTGGGTTCCTTGTTCTTTCGCCCTTCTCAACTCGTCGTATTCAGCTTGCCACTTCCTCCGCTTCTCTGCTTCTGCCAGTGCCGCTTTCCCTTCCGAGGTTTTCTCCCATGCGTCATCTGGTTCCTCACCGGATTCAAGCCAGTATGACCGCGTTTCGCCCTTCCACGAAACGAACTCCTCAGTGCAGTCGAGGCAACGGAGACGGTTTGCATCATCCACAGTCGATTGCTTCACGTCCGCGTAGGGCGGATAAACGCTGTAAGAAATAAGCAGCAGGTGTTGCGGGGTCAAGGGCAGACTTATCTCGATACTGGGCTGCGACAGGCTCGGATAACGCAGACCCGGTGGTAGCCTGTGCGCACCCGGAACGTTCCATACGCAGGGGTTGTCGGACGTGACGAAGCCGACTTCGTCGTCGGTGACCAAAATGCTCATCGGCATCTTGAAAAGCATGGGAGGCAGAACTTCGATTCCTGATTCGACCAGATAAGGGTGTGCGTGCTTCACTATGTCGGCGGTTTCGAGCGACTTCGCTGGCGGTGCGTTTCGCACCTTCTCCAACCCGACTACCTGTTTGTGAACACCCTCGTGGAATTCCTTCCAATGCTCTCCCATCGCAACGGAGCGTGTGTGCATCGCTGCTGTAAACAGACAAAGACGCGCCTTGTCGAGGGATGTCAGCCGTTCGCGTCGCCGAATCCTGCCCACCACGTTCACGAATAGGTTCTCAATTCCAGCAAGAGTGTCTTCGATGACCAGATTACGGTCGCCGTTTGGCAGGGTGATCGTGTATGGGTTGTTTGCGGTGAATGATTTTTCGGGCGACTTGTTCTTCTTCTTGGTGCCATCCTTGCTGATGCGCCAGATATACGGGCTTTGCCCCGCTGGTGTGCGCGGGTCGCACCACGATTTCAGGTAGCAATTCGGAATGATGTGTTGCTTCTTGTGCTTCATTGTCAGGCGGACTCCGGCGTCGGTTCTGGAATCCGCTTCTGCTTCCAGCCCAGCCTGAGACCGCCAGACTTCTGAACATCCCGCTCGAAGGTGACGTCGGTTTGAAACCAGTTGTTGTTGGAATCCCTGTACGTAATAGGAACGGTGATGCTCGGTATGCCTCGCTCTCGCATGAAATCAAACAAGCCGCTTCCAAACGTCCCGCCTAACCTCGCTTCCAAGAACGCCGGATAGAATGCCTCCCCATCGGTCTTGGTCAATCGTTCTGTATGACCGCGATGGAATACCAGTTTTGTGCCATCCGCAAGTTGAACGTTGTGGATTGCAAGGTCGTATCCGGGCTGCTCCCCGTCGTTTACCACGCCCAGTCCCGTGTAGCCAAAATCGTCCTTCGTCTCGCCTCCACCGTAACGCTTTGGCACGATGATTGGTTTCGCTGCGGGAAGTGCCGTGCTCACATCTTTCACAGATTGTGTAGGCAGCATAGATTCGCTTGACAGCCCCTGCCCCAACTCCGCAGAGATTTCATGAATGATCGCTGCTAAATGTCGAGATGCCAAACGGTAGAGTTCTTCGGGGTTTGAGAAATTCCAATAAAGAGTGTCTCTTTGCAAAGTTCGTTGATAATCCTTCAGCATTCGCCATTGCTCTGGGTCATGGCTCTGCGGAAGCGGCGCTGTAGAAAAATACAAAAGCACGTTCTTACCCTTCGAACGAAGTCGTTCTATTTCCTCAGCCGTGCCGGAGGCTGCAACGGGAGTAGCCGTGCCGAGTCGTGACCAAAATGCCCCTATTAGAATGTCGCAGTCATCGACGATCTGCTTGTTGATGATTCCTTGTGGATAGTCTCCACTTGCAGGGTGCGCGTGCGTTTCCCATTTGACGGGCATCAGAACAATGCGTTCTGCCTTCGAATGCGCGGCATCCCAGTCCAACACGACATTAGTAAGAACTTCTCGCTCCTCGGCAACGTCAGATGGTGAGGCAATCAGCACCCTCAGGACAGTCGCCATTCGAGATGTATTGGTGAGAATAGGTCTCGATGGATGCTCGTTGCTTTCTCTCGCTGTAACGCTGGACTGCAAGAGTACGTCTAACTTGGCTTCCGCTTTCTCGTAGAGTCGGGCAGCCTGTCGTTTAAGTTCTCGCTCCGCTTCAGCCAGCGCCTCCGCACCGCCCACTACTGTTTGTCCCGTCCGCTGTTGAACCAGAGCCAACGATCCACCCCACGATCCGACTCTGCCTGAGATCGCGGTCTCAAGACTCGTGTGTATTGCCTGCATCGCTTCTTCGACTGTCTCCCCAGTGAGCCGTGTATCCGTCTGGGCGTAGGCATCACGGATGCTAAAGATTTTGGCTTCGACTAAATCAGAGAGATATTGCGCGATCACTCCAACCGCTTGCTGGAAAGCCTTCGAACCCGGATAAGCGTCGTTATTAGTCAGTCGTCCTTTTTCGATTGCAGCATCTCTACGATCTCGTGCCTCTAACGCCCGGTCACGAGCCAAAACCTTGGCAAGCGTGCTTGCGCGATTAATTTCCATGTTCGACTCGTTCCATTCACCCTTGTTCTAGGCACCCAGCAGACCAGAGATATACGCCAGCGCAGACTTGTCCAGTCCATTACCAAAGAAGTTTTCGTTCTTTTTGATTTTTCGCCCAAAGAAGCGTTGATAGTGTTGATAAGCACGGTCAGAAAGATCGCCGCCAGATACGACCGCAAATTCAGGTGGATCACGCCGTGAAAGTTGCACGCGCTTTAACAAGTACTTGAATTCGAAATCAGCAGCGGGAAGAGAATATCCGATGAAAATCCAGTTCTTTGCGTCTCGCAGAAGTCTCTCGGCTGAGAACCACGACTTCTGAAACATCGGGAAATCAAGAGCCTTCCTATAGCTGAAAGTAGCGAACCTCGTTCCAAGGCTATCTGCCCCGCATCTCCCACAGTGCCAGCGGTCGTTGCTATGGCGGGACGTCGGGTCTATACGCTTCCAGTCCTCTGACGAGAGGAGTTGACCAGCGACCTTAGATGTCTCGTCCGTCTGCATCCAGAAAAGACGTCGGCAGTTGTCACAATACAGCCAGTTCACCGACCCGTGCATTTTGATGACAGGCACCTTCATGCCGACCGCAGCCGTTTCTTTGATTTCGTTATGCGCGGTACGCAACGAGCCACAAATCGCGTTGCATCCATATCCAAAATGCCGGATGCCGTGGGCTTCGGTAAGCATGTCCTCGACAACAGTGTCCCAGTTAGTAGCAACGAAACCTACAGCACCCGGATCGAGCGACTTAAAGAATTGCAACAGCGTTTCCCAATCCTCGTCCTTCCGATCTCGCGCATCGCGGTATCTCTCCCGAAGCATGGTAATAATCCGGTAAATCAAACCCCTTCGAATCGTTCTTAGTTCGGAAGGTGAAAACTGCGAACCCAAGTTGTGCCCGGTGTTGGCAGAGAGGTCGATGCAGGTGAAGATGTCTTCCAATTCAGGCCAGAACTTCGCTTCGGCAGTGGTCGTATGGTCAAAAGCTCGATTGACGAACTTTCGGAGATGCTGCACGATCTTGCCACTATTGCCGCTCGCACTACCGCGACCGCTCAACAAGGCATCAGTAAAGTCCATCTGGAGTGGCATTCCCGCATAAAGAGAAAATCCTGCTCCAACAACGAAAACAGAGCTTTCGCGCTTTGGTGACATATGTTCTCTCTAAGCGATTCAGATGAAGGATTGTAAACCGGGACTGGTTGCGCTGACTTGCACGTCGAGGATCACGGGTTCCAAAACGGGTCTCCCAAATCGCTGATGCTAGTGAAGTGCGTGCATTGCGTTTGGGACGCCACTGTGAGCCGCGAATCGTGCTCCAAGGTGAAACCATCACCATCATAGCCAATAAACCTGCTCCCACTGCGGATCGGGCACCAAGGTGCGAGCATCTGGACAAAAATTCCCATTGCAGTGGATGCCAGTACGCCGTTCGACCAAACCACCTGTGGGTTCCCACCTGCAACGCCATAACGACGACCTTCTTCATCTAGGTCTTTGGCTCGAATAAAGCCGACGCATCTGAAGCATGGCAGACCGGGCATGGACACTACCACCTGCCCGGAAATCGAGTACGGATCGCCTTTATGTACATCCATGCCAATGTCAATCAGAGGGATCATCGCCCTTCTACAGCTTTCTTCAAGCTGGGCACGCTGACTGAACCCATCAAGGCAGCCGAACACTGCGTCGCAGGCTCGCAGCGAATCGAAGTCCTTCTGCCATTCGGTCTGAATTGCCCAGACTTCAGCGTCGGAATTAACGGATTTGACCACTCGTTCCGCGACCGCTACCTTGGGGGTCTTCGCATTGGCGTCGGCGAGTGTCGCGCCCACCGTTCTGTTCAAATTTGGGAAGTCGAGGAAATCAGGGTCGAAGAATGCGAAATGACCTATGCCGAGATATGCGGACTGTTGCGCGATGTGAGAGCCTCCGCCTCCCAAACCGACAACTCCGATTCGAACGCCCGTGAAAAGCTCGTGGCTACGCTCGCCCAGAAAACTCTGACGGATGTGAATGGTTTTCAAAAGCTGCCTCCCAGAAACCGAATGGGAAATCCAACAGCCGTGATCCTTGAAATTCTGATGGGCTTGTTGATCTCTGGATACCAGCAAAGACCTGCTGCCGCGTCGGCACTGAGCACTAGAGTCCCGTGGGGCAACATCGGTTTCACGTTCCAAAAGTCAGGCACGTACCGTGCTGACTCACGGATGTCTGGGCGGCTAAACCAAGGAAATCCCTTGTGATCGTGTAGATGAACATGAAACATCGAGGCGTCGTTCGTGAGGGCAAACTGCATAGCCGCTCGCATCGCGTGCGAGTTGAAGACGCATCCGAAACGCTGATCATCGGCGTACCAGTCGTCCGGCAGCGGCATGTAAGTGTGGGCGAGCACTAAAAGCCCATCACGGCATCTGCTTACTTTGCAGCCAATAAAACCCGCTCTTTCGGCTGCGAACGGATGCGGTCGCCTCAGATCGGCGACAATGCCGCCGAGAAGCGCGACAGTGAGTTTGAAGTGAACATTCATCGCAGCGCCTTGAGATGTTGCGCCAGCACCTCGATAGGACGTCCACTCGCGACATAGTTCCACGAATAGGCGAACCACGTGCGTTGAAGAATCGCTACGTTCTGGGCGTTCCAGTTCAGTCCGTTCTTGCTGGCGACTGGCTGCGCGAAGAACAGCCGTGTCGGATAGCCGTCACGCTGGCTAAGGCAAAGCAGCGCATCAACTGCGACTGGACTGCATCCGTTCGGAAGCCGGAGTGCGGGCAGGAGAATATACGTCAACCCGAACTCAACGTACTCCTTCGCACCACCACTTAGCGGATCAAGCTCGCGCAGCTCACCCTCGGTTGCCATGGGACGAACCGCCGCCTCGCACGTGACTGACGAAAACGTCTCCCGCTCGAACGTGGATTCTGGCGTTATCGTCCAGAGGCACCAGCTTGCCATCCACAACCTGCTCAAGCTCGCGGGAGGGGTCAACGCCCAACGCGACCTTGAGTTGCGATACAATCCATTCGCCGGAGCGAACTTCAACGGTGCGATTATCGATGGTCACCTTCACCATGTGGTGGTGACCGTGTTCTTTACTTTCTGGTTGCGCCTGTTGGACTTCTGGCATGGAATCCTCCATAATCAACATAGTGTCTTACGGCAGAAACAAGGTTTCTGGCATGAAACGATGTTACCCCGGCGCGTTTCTTCCGTCAATTATTTTCTCTCAGGTGAAACATGAGCATCCTTAAGCTCGGCAAGCTCGTCATGGAGCGCCGTGGCAACGAAGGAATTCGGGAGTTTGCGAAGAAGCTCGGAGTCAGTCCTGCCACACTTTCCAGAGTGGAGAACGGCAAACTGCCGGATTTGGAGACCTTCTCGAAACTTTGCGACAAGTTGGAGTTAGACCCTTCTGAAATCCTGCAAGTTGGGAAAAAGTCCACCACGCATTCAAAGATCGTTTCCACGCCTTCGACTGCGGTCAACGTTCATTTCAAGGCTGACCCTCATCAAGACCCCGAAGCCGCGCAAGATTTGGCGAAGCTGATCCTTGCTGCCCAGAAGCACGCAGCGGAAATGGAATGAATGTTCCGACGCGGCTTCAAGGCTTGGTGTGAGGAAACGGCGCTCAATGTGCGCCAGCATCAAGGTCTGCCCGCGACTGCCCCTCTCTCTCCTCATCTTCTCGCCAGCGAACTTCGGGTTGCGGTAGTCCAACCTTCCGATCTCAAAGACTTATCTGCCGATGTTTGTCGGAGGCTGCTGGGGAAGCACTCTGACTGCTGGTCGGCAATGACGATACCGGGAAAACGACCGCTGATTGTCTATAACCCGGCACATTCCGCTGCGCGACAAAACAGTGACCTAATGCACGAACTCGCGCACGTTCTTCTTGGGCACAAGCCAACCAGAGTCTTCATTGATCCGCATACAGGTTTGGCTCTGCGCACGCATGACAAGGAGCAGGAAGAGGAAGCAAGCTGGCTGGCTGGGAGCCTCATGCTCCCACGAGAGGTGTTGTTGCACATCAAGGCGAATAGTATCTCTGATGAAGCCGCCTGTCGGCAGTACGGCGTGAGCGCCAAGATGCTGACCTACCGAATGAATGTTTCTGGGGTGAACATCCAGCAGAAGCGAGCGCAGGTCTGGAGACGTTAGACTGGGCGATACGGGAGGAAACCGACTCAGGCTCGTAGAGAAATATCCACGACTAGCGGCACGTGATCACTCAGCGGTCTCCATTTCTGATACGTACCCACGGTGACCTTTGTGGTTGGAATCCACTTACGCGGTAGGAAAACGTAGTCAATGTGGAACGGTCTCGATTTCCGATGCCAGAAGTAGTGGGTCGGTCTGGTTTCCTCGCCGTGCGGTTCGGCAAAGTACCAATGGTATGCGCTTAGGAGATTCCTCCGCTCCAGCATTCCGACAACTGCCGTGTGGTTTCTTTTTTTCCTAGCGTGATCAAAAATTGCGTTGCTGTTAAAGTCGCCACAAATCACCGTTGGGAGATCGTCACTGAACCAGCCCTTGTGCCTCTTAATAGCCTCGAACACCTGCCCGATGTAGTTGAGTTCCTTCACCTGACCAATTGGGCAAGCCCAAACGGCGAGTAGAAGAAAGTCCGTGGCACCTCGCACCTTGACTGGTGCGATCCACTTTTGTGTCGGGGGTCGCCCCGCTTCGAGAATCCACGGCTTGGCAGCAATCACCGCTAGCCCCTTGTGTTTTTTATCGCCCCACCAACAGGCTGAATATCCGTCGTCAGCACAGAGCTTCACCGCGCCCTGAGAGCACTCAGGAATAACTGCAATGTCGGGCTTCAGCGCGTAGAGTACTTCGCGCTTCTTGCCGAACCCCATCCGACAGTTCCAGACAACGATTCTCACGTTCTACATTCCAAAGTTACTGAGGATCGCGATGCAGGGAGGATTATCACATATAGGCGGGACAACGCTTCGGGCTGAACAGAAGGTCGGCACCACCATCAGCCATCCGAGATGGTGGGACGCTATGTCCTTGATCCTGTGCCCATTTAGTCGTAGAACTGTAGGTTCCAGTTTATTCCCCGGAAATTCAGCTAAAGGTAGGTCAAGTGGGCAACGCCGGCGTTGTGGGTGTCGATGAAACGAAGCTCTGGAGCATGGCGGATGCGCTCCGCAACAACATGGACGCGGCTGAGTACAAGCATGTCGTGCTCGGTCTCATCTTTCTGAAGTACATCTCCGATGCCTTCGAAGCCAAGCATGCGGAACTCGAAGCCCAACGCGATCAGGGTGCCGACCCTGAAGACCCCGACGAATACCGTGCCGCCAGCATCTTTTGGGTGCCGAAGGAAGCGCGATGGACTCATCTCAAAAACAACGCGCCCCAGCCGACGATAGGAACAATTGTTGATGAGGCGATGACCGCTATCGAGCGGGACAATCCATCGCTCAAGGGTGTGCTGCCGAGGGATTATTCACGACCCGGACTCGACAAAACTGCGCTCAGCAGACTAATCAACCTTGTCAGTGACATTGGACTTGGCACTCCGGCAGCACGTGCTAAGGACATTCTCGGCAGTGTATATGAGTATTTTCTCGCGCAATTCGCCAGCGCCGAGGGCAAGAAGGGTGGACAGTTTTATACGCCGTCACACGTCGTCCGCATTCTGGTCGAGATGCTCGCACCATACAAGGGTCGCGTGTACGACCCCTGCTGCGGTTCGGGCGGGATGTTCGTGAGCAGCGAAAAATTCATCGAGGCGCACAGCGGCAAGCTGGGTGACATCTCGATCTACGGGCAGGAATCGAACTACACGACTTGGCGGCTGGCGAAGATGAATCTGGCGATCCGTGGCATCGATGCCCAGATCGCGCACGGCGATACCTTTCACAATGACAAGAACCCCGACCTCAAAGCGGACTGGGTACTGGCAAACCCGCCGTTTAACGATAGCGACTGGCGAGGCGAATCGTTGAAGGAAGACAAACGCTGGGTGTACGGTATTCCACCAGCCAGCAACGCAAATTTCGCATGGGTGCAGCACTTCATCTACCACCTAGCGCCGACAGGCTTAGCTGGATTCGTCCTAGCGAATGGTTCGATGTCGTCCAATCAATCAGGTGAAGGCGAGATTCGAAAAGCGATCATCGAAGCCGATCTAGTGGACTGTATGGTCGCTCTACCCGGACAGCTCTTCTATTCGACGCAGATTCCTGTCTGCTTGTGGTTTATTGCTCGCAATAAGAAGAACGGGCGCTTCCGAGACCGCAGAGGTAACACACTTTTCATTGATGCCCGCAAGATGGGAACCCTCACAGACCGGGTACACCGTGAACTGAGCGATGACGATGTGGCGAGGATCGCTGGAACCTACCACGCATGGCGAGGCGACAAGGACGCGGGAGCTTACGCCGACGTGCCTGCCTTCTGCAAGGCAGCGAAGCTGGACGATATTCGCAAACACGGTCATGTGCTCACGCCCGGTCGCTATGTCGGAGCGGAAGCAGCAGAGGATGACGGCGAACCGTTCGAGGAGAAGATGAAGCGGCTTACTGCGATTCTTCGCGGGCAATTGGATGAGGGATCGAAGCTCGATGCAGTTATTACCGCCAACCTTAAGGAGCTTGGGTATGGCGAGTGACTCCCCGGTGGCGCACCCCAGCGAATGGCATGTCGTGCAGCTTGGCGACATTGCACTGAAGATCGGTTCAGGCGCGACGCCTCGTGGCGGGGAAGAAGCTTATCTACCTCAGCGTTTCAATTTCGCATTGGTTCGGAGCCAGAATGTTTTTGATCGTCATTTCGACACGTCTGGACTGGCTTTTATATCGGATGAGCAGGCGGAGAGCCTTAAGGGGGTCGCTCTTCAGCCGAGAGATTTGTTGCTAAACATTACAGGCGACGGCATTACTTTCTCTCGATGCTGCGTCGTACCAAACGATGTACTTCCCGCCTGCGTAAACCAACATGTTTCGATAATCCGAGTGAAGCAAGATGTGGCTGATCCGGGATACGTCCTCTCGTATCTCACACACCCTGCGACCAAGACCTATATCGAATCGTTCAACGCGGGCGGGTCAAGACGCGCAATAACGAAGGGACATATTGAGTCGTTCCGAATAGCTCTTCCGCCACTAATGGAGCAAAGAGCCATTGCTCACATCCTCGACACTCTCGATGACCGGATCGACCTCAACCGACGTATGAATGAGACGCTGGAGGGCATGGCTCGGGCGCTGTTCAAGTCGTGGTTTATTGACTTCGATCCCGTTCGCGCAAAAAACGAGGTTCGCGACGTCGGTCTGCCAAAACGACTCGCCGACCTGTTCCCTATGACACTTGAAGCACCGGATGGGGTTGAGATTCCGCAGGGATGGCGACTCTTGCCCCTACCTGATGTCATCGACGTAAACCCACCACGCCCTCTTCGGCACGGCGACGTCGCCCCCTATTTGGACATGGCGAACATGCCAACGCGAGGACACTCACCAGACTCCGTCGTGGAGCGACCGTTCGGGTCTGGAATGCGATTCAGCAATGGAGACACGCTTGTCGCCCGAATTACTCCCTGCCTTGAAAATGGAAAAACTGCCTATGTTGACTTCCTACAGCCGAATCAGATTGGTTGGGGTTCGACGGAATACATAGTCCTACGTCCCAAACAGCCGTTGCCCCTCGAATACGCTTACTTTCTCGCCCGCAGCAGCCAATTTCGCGAGTTCGCAATACAAAGCATGACGGGCAGCAGTGGTAGACAACGAGTTCCGGCTGAAGCTCTCTCCCATTTCAAAGTGGCTGTGCCATCTGCCGAGATCGCAACCGAATTCGGCAAGTTGGTGAGTCCGCTAATTGCTCGTGCGAGTGCGGCTGTCAAACAGTCGAGAATTCTACGTGCATTGCGCGACACCCTATTGCCAAAACTCATCTCTGGAGAATTGCGACTTGCTGACCCTAAACGATTTCTGGGAGGGCAGATGTAATGGAACCCTTCGATGCCTTCGTGCCACAGTTCCGCCGCGCTAGAGAGCGCTGGCTGGAAGCACCGACGCTCGCCACACACTACGATTCGGTCGTCAAAAGCTACGAGGGCAACGAATACGGCATCATCGCGAGCGTGAACTCGTTCATCCAGTGTGTCTGCATCACGATCCTAGGTGAGTTCGGAAGGAGTGCGCCATCAGACGCAAATACAACTTTACTTCTGGGCGAGGCACTGAAAACACTTCGACTAGATAGTGGACGAGGTTCGAGCAAGCTAGGAAAATTGCTTTCCGCCCACAACAAGATGGCTGATGCGCTGAACGAGATGCGCAACGAACATGATCCGGTCGCGCACGGCAAAGACGGCTTCCTTGATGCCCTCACCACGAACGAATGCCGGGCGTTTCTCGTCACCGCCGACACGATACTCACCCTAATTCTGGCGGCTTACGAAGGGACGGAACCCGACCTGCGGTTCACGCGAGAGCCTTACGAACGGTTTGAGAGGTTCCATGATCGAGTAGATCACGCCACGTCAATCGACGCTGACGTTAACACCGATGGAGACGTGGAAACCCTAATCGTCAGGCTGAGCACGGCATCCTTGCCGGACGGCTTCGAGATCAGGCTAGAGCCGAGCAAGCTGCTGTACGCCGTTGATCGCGAAATGTATGTCCAACTTTTGGCATCAGCGTTAGGCGTTCCTCAACCTGCCGCTGAACTCGAAGTCGGAGCGGCAGTTCCAACCGCAGGAGTTCCTCTTCGGGCTGCCACACCAATGGCGACAACGGCAGACGTCGTGCCAACGTATGACGGTGCGCTCTCAAGCCTGAAGACGCCTCTCCAAAAACTCTTGCAGACACTTGGAGGACTGGAAACAGCAGCCGCTACCACTGGCACGAACCTGCGCGATTCTATCTTGGCGACAGCCGAACGGAGCATGGGGTTGGACTGGACTTCGCGTGAGCCGCTACAAGCTGCGATGAAAGTTGCGCTCCGTAGAACTCTGACGAAGTTCGGAATTGAGGCTGCCCGCGCTGAGCAGACAGCGGAGAGATTGGTCGCTTGGCTGAAAACGAATGCCGCTACTCTAACGGAGACAACACCGACGGCATGAACTCGACGACTCCAACCGTACCTGGTCTGGCAGCAGCTAGTCACCCGGCGACTCCTCCACTGCGAAAGGCTTTGTTCGGGCGTCCACGACCGACAGAGCACGAGATACTTCGAATTTCCGCGTGCCTCGTCGGCGATGATCCATCAAAGTCCCTCCAGATCGCCCGAACGACGATGTTGAAGTGGGCACAAGCGCGGACTGCGGGAAAGTTACCCGATGCGGCGTGGAAGTTCGACTCTTTCGATCACCTAGCTGGCGGGAGAGATTGCTCTGGTGTTCGCTTTCAAGCGGATAAAGAGGATGTATGGATCATCCGTGCCGAAGACCCGGACAAAACGGTTCCCGGCAGAATTTGGACGACCGAAGTTGGCGTTGCGAAAACTGGTGAAGACAATCCTCGCTTCACACTTCGGCTGGTTGCGAGTTCTACCGAGCCAACTCTCGACATCGAACCCAGCGTACCCGGTGTTGTGTTGCAGGTGATCAGTTCTCCGGGGCTATCCACCGGAAACTTCCAGCGCCTCCGCGAGAAGCAAATCGGAATACATTCGGAACATGATGCGCAGTTGCTCATAGACGCCCTTCTCGATCCCGCCCGGAAGTTGCCAGTCATTGTCCTCAGCGTGCCCTCCGCGTCTGCGGACTCGAACAAGCCTCTGATCGACGCTCCGACTTTGGCAAAAGCAGTCGCCGGACTTGCCTTGGTGGTAGTGCTGCCAGCGCAGTTCAGTTGGGCACTCACAGAACGCTTCGGGAAGCAGCTTTCTACCTACGAGGGCGCTGCTCGCGTTTACCTTCCCGGCTTCACCGAAGATGCAAACCCCTTCGGTGGTCATCAACTAATCTTGCCCCAATGGCTCGCGACTCCCGAACAGGCTTCGATAGGAATGGCACGGCTGAGATGGGCAGCGGCGACGGGTAGCGTCAGACGTCTCCAACTTGGCACGGACGTGCTTAGCTTCGCCGCGTATCGCGTCAAGCTGCTGGAACAGAAACAGCGCGAACTCACTGACGCTGGAGCAACCGACAAAGAGCAGTTGGCTGCTGCTCGGCAGAGGATCGAGTTGCTAGAGCAGCAACTCGATAAGAAGACCGAATGGGAGAAGGAGCTTTACCGACTCTTCAGTGAAGCTGAGGAACGCGCTGAAGCAGCCGAGACCGTAGCAAAGGCTTCGGGGTTCCGCATTCAGCAGCTTGAATCCCAAATTACGAGCAAAGGTGGATCGCCGGATGAGGGCGTCACACTCCCTACAAGTTGGGAGGGCTTCAGCGATTGGTGCGACGATCTTGCAGGACGCGTCGTGCTAAGCCCCCAGACTCGGAAGAGCATCAAGTCGGCAGTCTTCGAAGACGTCGAACTTGCGGGACGATGCTTGCTGTGGCTCGCGAACACTTTTCGCACTCTGAAGCTCGATGGGTCAGATGGCTCTCTGCGCGATCTCGTACTCGAATCGGGAATAACAAATGCGCACTGCGGGAACGACTGTTTCGAAATTGAATGGCAAGGAAAAAAGCACGGCGTCGAGTGGCACATCAAGAATGGCGGTAATACACACGATCCAAAACGATGTCTGCGAATATATTACTTCTGGGACGAGACTTCCCTGCAAACGGTTATTGCGAGGATGCCCGCTCACATGCGTACAGAAGCAACCTGATCGGTCGGGAACAACGTCACGATGCCGAATTTTACGGAATCCGTTGTTGAAGAGGCAGCCCTAGAGTGGCTGGGGGCACTCGGCTACACGATCCTGCACGCGCCAGAGATTGCTGTCGGGGAACCCGCCGCCGAACGCAGCGACCCCAATTACGGCGACGTGGTTCTTGAAGGTCGCCTGAGGAAATCTCTCGAACGCCTGAATCCGGGCTTGCCCGCTGAAGCTATTCAAGATGCGTATCGGCGGTTGCTGTGGGCTGGCGAACCTTCTCTGGTGACCCGTAATCATGGCTTCCACCAGAGACTTGTTGAGGGCGTTACGGTCGAGTACACGCGACCTGACGGATCAATCGGGGGAGCGTTAGTCCATGTAATCGACTTCGATCACCCCGAACGCAACGACTGGGTAGCCGCCAATCAATTCACCATCATTGAAGGTCAGCATACTCGGCGACCCGACGTGCTGATCTTCCTCAACGGGCTGCCCGTCGCACTGATGGAGTTGAAGAATGCGGCTGACGAGAACGCAACCATCTGGACTGCGTTCAAACAAATTCAAACCTACAAAGCTCAGATAGGTTCGCTGTTCACCTATAACGAACTGCTCGTCATCTCCGACGGCATGGAAGCGAGAGTCGGATCGCTCACCGCCGACACGGAGCGTTTCATGCCGTGGCGAACCATTGAGGGTGAAGAACTCGCGCCTCCGTCGTTGCCTCAGCTTCAAGTTGTGATCCAAGGGCTGCTGGACAAGCGCCGTTTGCTGGACTTTATTCGCTACTTCATTGTGTTCGAGGACGAGGGTGGTGGAGTTCTCGTCAAGAAGATCGCCGGGTATCACCAGTACCACGCCGTGAACCGCGCCTTGACTGAGACCATCTCTGCGTGTGCTGAAGGCGGCGACCGAAGAGTTGGAGTCGTCTGGCACACTCAAGGCAGCGGAAAAAGCCTCACAATGGCTTTCTATGCTGGGCGGCTCGTCCTTGAACCAGCACTGCAAAATCCGACGATTGTTGTCATCACCGACCGCAACGATTTGGACGATCAACTCTACGGAACATTCTCGCGCTGTCATGAGCTACTGCGTCAAGCTCCCGTACAAGCATCGGATCGGGAAATCCTACGGTCTCTTCTGGAAGTGTCGTCTGGAGGGGTGGTCTTCACAACAATTCAAAAGTTCTTGCCTTCAGAAGGCGACCGTTATCCGAAACTGTCGGATCGGCGGAATGTGATCGTGATCGCAGATGAAGCGCATCGTAGCCAGTACGACTTCATCGACGGCTTCGCACGACACATGCGTGATGCACTGCCCCGCGCATCGTTCATCGGATTCACGGGAACCCCTATCGAAAAAGGCGATGCGAATACGCGCTCTGTTTTCGGTGAGTACATCAGCATCTACGACATCCAGCGAGCGGTCGAGGACAAAGCCACAGTCCCGATCTACTACGAAAGCCGATTGGCGAAACTGCAACTGCCGGAGCAAGAGAAGCCAAAGCTGGATGCAGACTTCGACGAGGCGACGGAAGGCGAAGAAGTCGAACGCCGGGAGCGACTACGCACAAAGTGGGCGGCGATGGAAGCTATCGTCGGGACAGAGAAGCGGCTCGGCATTGTTGCCAAAGACCTAGTGCGCCACTTCGAGGAGCGGCTGGAAGCAATGGATGGCAAGGCGATGGTCGTCTGCATGAGCCGCCGAATCTGTGTTGATCTCTACAACGAAATCGTCAAGCTACGACCGGACTGGCATAACGAGAACGACGACGCTGGGGTACTGAAGATCGTGATGACAGGCTCGGCGACGGATGGCGCGGAGTGGCAGCAACACATCCGCGACAAACGCCGGAGGGAAGGTCTGGGCAAGAGATTCAAGGACGCCAAAGACCCATTCAAGGTAGTCATCGTTCGCGATATGTGGCTCACTGGCTTTGACGTGCCATCGCTCCACACGATGTACGTGGACAAACCGATGAGAGGGCATGGGCTGATGCAAGCAATAGCCCGCGTGAATCGCGTTTTCAAAGACAAGCCCGGCGGTCTAGTAGTCGATTATTTGGGAATCGCTCAGGAACTGAAACTTGCACTGGCTACATACACAGAAAGTGGCGGCAAGGGACGAACGGCGTTGCCTCAGGAAGAGGCAGTCGCAGTGATGCTGGAAAAATACGAGATATGCCTCGGTCTGTTCCACGGGTTCAACTGGTCAGCATGGATCACGGGAACCCCAGCACAAAAACTTGGGCTACTACCGAACGCGCAAGAGCACGTCCTGAAACAGAAAGATGGGAAGGATCGGCTCGTAAAGGCTGTCACCGATCTCTCAAAGGCGTTCGCTCTCTCAGTGCCTCACGACGAAGCGATTCGAATTCGAGATGATGTGGGCTTCTTTCAGGCAGTGCGAACAGTGCTAACAAAGTCAGTTATCCAGCAACATCGCCCCGAAGAAGCATTGGACAATGCAATCCGCCAGATAGTGTCACGAGCGGTTTCTTCTGGCGAGGTCGTGGACATTTTCGCTGCGGCTGGGTTAAAGAAGCCCGACATCTCCATCCTTTCGGAAGAGTTTTTGAGAGAGGTCAGCAATATCCCGCAAAAGAACCTAGCCGTCGAGCTTCTCCAAAAGCTGCTGAAAGATGAGATCAAGACCCGCTCCCGCAGAAATGTCGTCAAGTCTCGCTTATTTTCGGCATTGTTGGAGAGTTCGATTCGGAAGTACCAGAATCGAGCGATTCAAGCGGCGCAGGTCATTGAAGAACTGATCGGACTTGCTAAGCAGATGCGGGAGGAGTCCGCTAAGGGCGAGGAATTGGGTCTCACCGAAGACGAGGTTGCATTTTACGACGCACTTGAGGTGAATGATAGCGCGGTTAAGGTTCTGGGTGATGCCGCGCTCAAGACCATCGCTCGCGAATTGGTGGACACAGTTCGAAGAAATACCACCATCGACTGGACGGTGCGGGAAAACATTCGGGCGAACCTACGGGTCTTGGTGAAACGCATACTCCGCAAGTACGGCTATCCACCAGACATGCAGGAGAAGGCGACACTCACTGTTCTTGAACAAGCTGAAGTGTTATCGGCGAATTGGGCAATCGCCTGATGTAGGAGAACTAAGGTCTGGCTTTCTTAAGTCCCAGAAGTTGGCGTCTCGTCGGCGCTGGCTGCCAAGAACGGAATCGTTGCAGCGTTCGTTTTCCCTTGCAGCCACTCAAAAACAGCCCACGTCGCCGCAAGGTCTTCCTCGTTGTACTTCAGAATTTCACCCATCCGCTGGTTGCGCTCGGCTTCATCCTGCGTCTCGGTTGCAAGAATGAACTGCGCCATCGCCCAGCTTCCGCCGTACTCGTCTTGCGTGCGCGTGAAACCAACGTACTCCTCAACGACCTTGAGGCTGTAGCTTGGCAGCGGAAGAACAATCGCACTCTTCGTGATCGGCAAAAGGTCAAGAAGGTTGGCTTGCACGCGAGCAGCGATGCCATCCGGGTCTCCGTAGCGATCCGCGTACTGCTCAATGTGTACTCGCTCATAGTGGTGCCAGTGAACGAAGGGGATTTCACCGTACTCATCGAAGAGCTTCTTTGCGGCTGCGAGGAATGCCTCCCATCCTTCCCGGTCGCCGTTCGATCCGAATCCAGCCGTTACGCCGACGAATCCGCCGGGTCGTCTGCCGTATGCCTGCATCCCCCACAGATAAATCTTTTCAAGTTCGTCGAGGTACGGGGGCATGCCCTCCAGATCGAACATCACGTAGTTGTCGTGGACTGGAATGTCGGCGGGGCTGAGAATACGCTCTTTCCCGCCGCACAAGACTTCGGCGTACATCAAAATCTTCCCGGCTTTCTTGCCTACTTTCTGGAACCCATTCCCCCACGGACGTTTGAACTCGCTGAGTCTTTTCTCATCGAAGCTCGCGAGTAGTTTCTGGGCAGATGTAACCCCGACCTCGTTCAAAGCGCGTGCAAGGTGTTGGTCAACGTCCATCACTAGGGACACGTCTTGCCGCGCCTCAGCGTGTTGCCAGCAGCGGTCGTAGTATCCGCACCCGCCGCTGCATTTTGTCCAACCTAAAGGCTCGTACGGCTCGGCACCCAGCCGCTTCATTGACACGATCCGGGCAAGCTCGGCAAGCGCAGCAGTTCCGCCGTCGTATGGCACCTCGATGATGTCACCGCCGCCTGCGTGTACTTCCAGCCGTTTCGCAGGCTTGCCGACTAGTTGCCGGAATAGCCAGCCGTAAAGTTGGAGTTGTAGCCCGATTTCGACATGGTGCTTGTCGTCAACCTTGCGGGTGAGTTTCGAGTCGCGGATGAGATAGGCATCGCCGTCCAAGATCAGGAAATCCGGGCGTCCCACGACCGTGACCCGGATGCCCTCGACGGTCGCATCGTAAGCAAGCTCGCCCTGATAGATGACCGGCACATGATTTCGCACCGCCTCCAGAGTTTGCTGAACGCGCAGGTCTGGCGAAACACTGCCTAAGTCTTCGTAGGCACCCAGTGTCGCGAGATGGCTCTGCTCGTGCCGCTGACCGAGAGTCTGGAGAATCTGTTCAAGCACGCCCGGTTCGGCTTCCGGGATGTGCTGCTCACGCAAGTAGATGCGGAGCGCACACAGCGTGGGTCGGTAGAGATTAAAGATGTCCGAGGCGGTCAGTCGCATGAAGTGCTCCTCAAAGCGAATTGTGGGCGGGTTTACAGTGGTTAACAAGCAGTTTTTGCAAGAACCCCATGAACGGCGGTGTTACCGCAAAGCCTCCGCTTGCAACTCTGCAACGTATTCGCGAAAGCGACGCATGGCGATTACCAGATCGGTCGTGGCTGCACCCTCTTGCCAATTCGACTCAACCTCAAATGTCTCGTACCCGTTGGCTACGTCAGAGGCGGCATATTTCTCCGCGTCATGGATGTTGAAGGTTACGCCGACATTTTTGCTCACGACAGTGCTGTTCGGGTCGATCACTAGCTTGGTCAACACGAATACGTGGACTGGCTCTGGCATTCGTCCTCCTCAAGAGATTATGGTCACTGCCGTCAACACGAACGTAGGACGCGGCGTTTCCACTTCATCGCTTCTCGCCGCCCACGCCGAAGGTCTGACGCCCATGCTTTGTCATGCAACTCGTATTTCACTTTGTGTATCCACGCTTCCTGTTCATCGTCTATTTCCTTCTCTTCCAGCGCGGCATCGTAGCAGTACGAGCACAGCCCCAGCGTGCCGAGGTTCGCTGCGCCCACGGTCTCGCCGCACCACCTGCACGCCTGCCGCTCAGCACACGCTCTCTTGATCAACCGCCAACCGAGCAGCAGGATGACGGGGAAGAACCCCGCGATGCCCATGCCCGCAAACCACGAGCGCCACTGCGCGACGTTAGCAGCGATGTCCGAGGTCTCACGCGGGATCGGGAACAAATAGAAGAGGAAAAGGGCTTCCGCGCTCAGCGATCCGAAGAATCCGATGAACATCAGACTGAAACCCTTGAAATGGTTGGCTTCGAAGATTCGACCTTCCTCGTGGGCGCGATAAACCTCCGGGAGAACGCCGACCATCATCAGCCAGAATGCGCTCGCAAACGGGGCGAGAGCCATATATGCCAGCGCGAGCATCGAGAAATCGCTGTTGGGGTCAAGGGCAATGCACAAGAACGGAACGACCGAGAAGAGCAATGGGGCTGCGAGCAAAAACAGCAGAGCGAGCACGCAACGAAACAGGAACCGGATCGGCGCGGTCAAAAGGTGCAGGTCGTTGGCGATTTGCGTGTTGGCATCCATGCAGTCCCTCCGAGTCCTTAGACGGGGTCTATGCGCTGACGATCTTGCGAACGCTGCCGTCCAGTTCTGGCTGGGGAGCGATCTTTTCGCTTGTCGCCGTGTCGCAGAGATCACGGAGTCGCTCCCGGTAGCGCACCACCAGCGCCGAGACCGACTGGATCGCCTTCGCCGCCTTGCCTAGTTCCTTCTCGATCCGGTCGATTTCAGGGAAGGTGCGGCGCAGTTCCTCTCCGAGCACAGCGTTCCTCTCCAGTAGGTCGAAGCCTTGGACTCGCATCCGCTCGAAGATCGGCTTTAGCAGGTCGAGATCGCGGACGATCCACTGCCGGGTGGTTCGGAGCAGCCAAACCCCATCCTTGCGGCTCCATCGGGATTCGCGATCAACCTGACGAAGCTGGCTCTCCTCGCGGGCGACCAGTGCGGCGACACCGATGGAGCGTTCCCGTGCGTCGCGCACCAGCTTGTCGATGTCGCTCTCCGCGATTGCCGATTTGTCCTTGTTGTCGATTAGGATTCTCGGCTCAGTGGGGTCGCCGTTCGGAGCACGGTAGGAGAGTATGAAGTCCCCGTTTCGCGATAACTTCTCCGATATGCAAATCCCAGCCCAAGTCCGCGCCTCATCGGCAAAATCCATCTCTTCACGCTTGCCGACACGGGCGACCTTCGACATCTGGGCTTCCAATTCGTGGTTCTTCTCCCGAATCTGGGCGATCTCTCGCAAAGAATCCTCGAATCGACGGCTTAGGCTCTCCTTCTCGGACAGCGCGAGACGCAGTTCGTCCTTATGGCTCTCCTTGATCTCGGCGGTTCGCCTCGCCAGTTCGGTCTCGAAGCGAGACCATGCGCTTTGTTCCTCGTGGCGGTGTTTCTGTGTGAGCAAGCGGAATGCTTCCTCGGCGGAAAGCTGCGCGACGCGGGCGAAGTCCTTAACGCCGAGACGGTCAAGAATTTCAGCGCGGGTCAGTTCGCCTGTACCAGCGCAAAGCGGGCATTCGATTTTTTCGGTCGGCGATGAAGACGGGATGGTCATGTGTCCTCGCGGTGCGATCTGAGCTAAGGGGGAGCGGCTGAAACGTCGGGGGAGTTGTCAGGATGTTGCTACTTCTTGCGAATTAGAAGACCCGGATCACTCGTGTTGATGGACACGAGGTTGCCGTGTGCATCACGCACGGTGTTGAAACGCTCGCTGGTACGTCCGGCGATCTGCTCGTGCTCATCGCGGACGACGCTGGACGTGTCGCTGTAGCCGCTGGTGATCGACCCGATTATGCGGTTCTTTCCATCGCGCAGATACCGTTTAGTCAGTGACATGTTCTCCTCCATCTGGTTCGAGCAAACAAAACTCCACAGCCGGGTAGCAATTCACGTCGGCGTGCGCAGGAGCAGTGCGTTGGGTGAATAGCTCGCCGCACACCAAACATTCCCGCAAACCGTGGCAGCGGACGCGGAACACCTTGCCGATCTGGTCGGTGCCGTTAGCGAGACTGCCATCCTTAGTGCTCATTGCCGATAGCCTCAGAAACTATTGTCTTGCGGACAAGCTCTACACTGCCGAAATCGGAGGAGTAACCCCTTCATTTTGAGCACAGCCGGGAACGCCCGCAGCGAAGCCTCTGGAGACAGCCTCGCGTTCTTCCTTCAGAACACGGCAGACGCTCGCTTTGGAGATTCCGTGAGCCTTCGCCAGTTGATTCAGGCTCAGTCCCCGCCCCCGATCCCGCAGCAGTAAAGCGCGATTTACTTGCAGCGGTGCCCTGCCCAGCCTCTTTCCTTCCAATTTGGCTCGCCTCATACCGGATCGTATGCGTTCCACCAACATGCACTTCTCTGCCTCTGCCATACAGCCGACTATGATGGTGAAGAATCGCCCCATCGGAGAGGAGCTATCAATGCCCTCGCGGGCAGAAATGAACTCAATTTCGAGAGCATTGAGTTCGTCAATCACCTCAAGAAAATGCTTGGTGCTTCGTGCCAATCGGTCAAAGGCGGCGACGAGAATGACATCGAAGCGTTTTCGACGTGCATCCGCCATAAGGGCGTCAAGCCCCGGACGTCGTGCCTTGCTGCCTGATACACCTCTGTCCTCATATTCTTTCGCGACATGGAACCCGCGCTGCTTCGCTAGTTCGCGCAAGTCATATAGCTGGCTTTCGACATGCTGGTCTGCGGTACTGACTCTGACGTAGATCGCTGCGGTCTTCATTCGCTCGGAGTCCTCTCTTGTTCGCTTAGCCCTTAGGGATTCTGTCTGTCTTGGTACAGTTGGATTGGTCTCCTCGTCTGACTGTCAATCAGCAACAAAGGGGAGCGGGAAGTCTTCCGAAAGCCCGCCTCCAGCAAGCAGACTCTTGCGCCTGCCACGTCCGAGACCATGAAGGTGCTGCTCGCGAACCTATCGCGCCGGAACGGAAGCAGCAGATACGGGATGCCAGCGCGGTACAGAGTTGCCTCGGCGTGGAGAACGTGCTCTCCATCGAGCGTTGACGACTTGGATCGGTGCTTGCGTCCTGCCAGCCACGGCGTTTGCCGCAGTCGCTCGGCAGCTTCAGCGCATACGGTCAATTCAGGAGCAAGCAAGTTCAGGTTCGAGCACACCTCATGCTCCAGCAGTTCACCAAGGCGGAAGCTGCTGAGCAGTCGTAGCCGTCTGGATAGCTCGGCGGGGATCAGCAAAGCGGCAGCGAACCTTTCCGTCGGATCGCCGGAGCGAACCCGCCTCCGCTGTTCTTCCATGAGTTCCCGAATAGTCATCGCTTTCCGCACTCACGGTATACACCGGAGTTGTCACAATCGTCTGGAAAAAGGGGGTGAGTTACCAAAGATTCTCGGCGGACTGCGTGCTTCGGCAAGTCGAGGCGAGCGGAGTTCGACGTCAGGCAGGCTTGCGTTTATTCCGAGATGGCGAACGCCGCGCCGTGTCGGCGATCACAAACTTGTGAGCCATGCCGAGCAAGTCGCGCAGGACATCGGGCGTGACGCGGGACAGGCGAACCAACACGGCGTTGTAGTTGAGATAGTGATCGGTCAGGTAGTAAACATCGGGAGCCGCTGCGAGCAGTTCGGCGCGGTCGTCGAAGTCAACCCGAACAGCAAGCGAACTTGGCTCAGCCGAACGATGAGTAGGCACGCACGCCAGCAGTTTTCCACGAACCTTGAGCGCGGGTGCTCCGTATGCCGTGCTCTCCTCCACGCCCGGCAGCGCCAAGCCCATCTTCCGCACCGTGTCGAAGCTAATGGTTCGTCTGGGCATGGATGCGATTATCCGCAAGAACGGGAGCCTTTTCAATCGCTACTGCTTCGATGTGCCTCGATCACCTGCTCGAAATAAAGGGCTTTGCCGTCGCGTTTCAAAAGGATTGTTCGCGCAGCAGCCGCAAGCGAATGATTCTATTGATGTGAAAGTCGGAACTTTTCTAGCCCGCCCGGTATATGTTTTGAGACGGCTATCTGGCTAACCCCTGCGGCGTTACTGCTGTTGAAAGCTGGGCGCTGCTATGCTTACCTGCTGAGCTTAGTTTTCACGGATTCGATTCTTTCTTCCAGTTCCTCGTTGGTATGGCGAATGTCTCGAATCTTGTCCATCTTCTCTTCGATCCAACCCCTTACCGTGGCAGCGAAATCCTCGCCACGAGCGTTGGCTTCCATCTCCTCGCATTGCTCAATTTGTTGCTCCAGTTTGGCAATCACGCTTTCATTCTTCTCAAGTAGTTCCGCCCACCGCTCCATGTGGCTCTCCATTCTCTCTCGCCACTCTTGATGTCGCACACTCGCGGCTCGTGATGCCATCTCCCATGCTTCATCCAACAACCGTCGTATGTCAGCGTATTGATCTTTGTTCATTGGGTGCTGCTTCATCTCGGCATTGGCATGTTTCACCTTCTCTTTCGCAGCTCGTGGATCAGAATGGGCAAGACTCAAACAAGCTCCAGCAGTGTCTCGCATGTGGTCGTAGTGCAGTTCTGAGAGCCATGCTCTACGTTCGCGAACCGCAGCCTTGGCTTCACGCCATTTTTCCCAGAGGTAGTCTCTGTCCTCTTTAGTTAACTTTCCTTCGTTGCCCCCAATTGACTCGAAAAGATCGGTAGTCGGAGTGAAACCACCCCAACCGTCTTTGAGTTTTTCCGTAATCGCTGACAAACGACGCTCGGCCTCTTGTAAATCGGCGATGCTGTTTGACCCTTTCGCCCAGTGATAGGCTTCCCGGATATTGTCTTCAATCACCGATTTCTTGACTCTCGAATTGTTGATTCGTGATTGTCGCTCCCGGTCGCTTTCCTCTCGGACTCTATCGCAAAGCGCAGTTAGCTCCTCCCAGAGACGTTGTCTTTCGACGTGTGGGATAGCACGTGATTCCTTGAATAGTTGCCCAATTTGTTTTGCATGAGCGAAGAATTCCGCGTAGCGGTGACCGAGGATCGTTTTATGCCCATTACGAAGAGCCTCGATCTCCGATTCGAGACGTTCGATCTGTCGTTGTCGATCTTCCTCCCAAGACTTACCCATTTCTGCCTCCCAACACGGGAACGGAAAATACACCTTAAAAGATTCTGGGTGGATATTGCCATAAGTCAAGAGTAGGTTGCCCGTACTGGGAAGGAGTTCTGAAGGTGCGTGTTGCGTTCGAGTTCAACAGCGGTGCTCTTGACTGTACGCAAAGCGTGATTCCCGTCCTTGACAACGGCAACATGGAAATGTAGGTTGCTTCCGTATCGCATTCATTTGTTTAGATTTGCATTTGGCTGTTTTGTTTCTCCCCGGCTAATCCAGAGTTCGACGAGAGGTTAGGAGACGGAACCTATGGCACAAGTAAGGGCGCGGTCTTACGACGCAAAATGGTTTCGAGTGGCTGTCGTTTTGTGTGCCGTCTGCATACTCCCTCTCACGAGCCATGCGCAAGACACAAAAGACCTTTCTCCTAAACTTGCTGATGCAATCGCGAAATCGGGCAGAAAGACGGTCGCAGTAGTTGATTTCACCGACTTACAGGGGTGTGTGACGGAGTTCGGAAGGTTTCTAGCGGAGCAGTTGTCGCTTGAACTTGCGACAAGCTCGAATCAGTTTGAGGTCATCGACCGAACAAACCTAAAGACGCTGCTCCAAGAGCACAAACTTGCCTCCACGGGCATCATCGATCCCCAGACAGCTAGGAAGGTTGGAGAGATCGCTGGTGTACAAGCCTTAGTCACAGGAACCATTACGCCTCTTGGCGACAATGTTCGGCTCGCGGTGAAGGTGCTTGATGCCCAGACTGCGAAGATCGTCGGTGGAGTGGCTGCCGACCTTCAAAGAAATAAGGCGGTTGACGACCTTTTAAAGAAGGGAATATCTGGCGGGTGTGGAGTTGCTGCCGAAGAATCCACAGTCTCGACCTCTCTGGCGCAAGACTCAAAGGTGCAACAGCAACCGAAAACATCGGCGAGCGGGGAGATCGGCGATTTCGTGTTCTCGATCCAGCGATGTCGCAATATGCAGGGCAAGGTTGAGTGCGTCGGCACTGTAATCAACCGAGGGTCGAAGCGAGCTGAGGTTGTTGTGGACGACCGACGAACGAACATTGTGGACAATTTAGGGAACCAAAGTGGAAGCGGATTGTTTATGAATATGTCTCATTCGGTCGTGCGCGTTGGAACGGAGCACACTAGCGGGCCGGGCGGCACGGTCAGCCAAGAACTTGAACCAGCCCTTCCTTTGATTCTTGAAATTTCAGGCGTCGGTCTGGACGAGAATGCGAAATTCGTTTCGATCATTCTCGTCACGCGAGGTGGACAAACCACGCTGAGAAATATTGCGCTGCAAACTAGGTGACACGAGAACGAACCATGAAAACTAAATTCGGGGTCGTCTGCTGCGTGACTCTGCTTCTGGCGGCGAATTGCGCTCACTCCCAATCTAAGGGGCAAGACGTAAATGATATCGCAGCCCATTTGTCGAGCGCGATCACGAAATCGGGGAAAAAGACTGTTGCCGTGGTTGACTTCACAGACTTACAAGGGCGGGTGACCGAGTTCGGTAGATTCTTAGCCGAGGAGTTCTCAGTGGCGCTCTCTGCGGATCAAAGCGGTTTCAAGGTCATCGACCGAACGAACCTGAAGACAATTTTGCAAGAGCATAAGCTCGCATCAACTGGCGTATTGACCCTCAGACCGCTCGAAAGGTGGGCGAGATCACCGGGGTTCAGGCTCTGGTTGCGGGAACGGTCACTCCCCTTGGCGACACACTGCGACTTTCGGTAAAGGTTCTCGACTCGGAGACGGCGCAGATCATCAGCGGAATCTCTGCCGATATGCCTCGAAATAAAGCTACTGACGAGTTATTGGCAAAAGGCGTGTCCACAGATTTGCAACGAGGGGCGGAGGGAGCCACTGGCGACACGGCACCGAATTCACCTATGACACAGGTCGAAAGCGGAGTTCGCATCGAGTTGAAACGTTGCGAACGTCGCTCGTCGAGAGAAGTCGTTTGTCTGTTCACAGCGGAATCGTTGAAGAAGGACGTCGTCTTCGGAATGGTCACCTGCAATCGAACCGTCGTACCAAATTCGATGGTTGACGGGAAAGGAAACTTTCAGGAGGCAGAATGGTTTGCAATCGGGTCTGCACAGGGGCACGACCTCTGCGATCATGTGACAACTACTCTCGTTCAAAGTGTTCCTGTGGAAGGACAGGCTGCGTTCGGCGGCGTAGCACCCGAGGTTGACCGAATCGCGCTACTGACCCTTGTCTTCGGCTTCGATAATGGCGACAACTTCACTTTAAAGTTTAGGAATATTGCTCTAAGAACTCCATGAGGAGAACCTCGCAGCAGTGCCCATGACCCGTCTGGGTGTTGCGTGAGAGAGAGGAAGCAGTTCTGCGAGGGTGCGTGAATGACATCTCCACAGACACAAAGCGATGGTTCATCTAAGAGGTGGATTGCCGGGATACTCTTTGCAGTGCTCATCTGCATTTTTGCTGCTCTCCTACTGTCTCACTGGAGAAGTCACACAATCGTTGTCTCGACGATTGATTACGTCGTCGTCAGTTTATGTAGTCAGAGCGGCTGGAGTCCAAACCTCGTTCGAGGCATCGTGATTTTAGTGACCATCCCCTTTTTCTGGGCGGTCGCCAAATACACACATTGGATGCTTTGGCTGCACAATGTCCGCCCGTCGCTGAAACTCTACCGAAATCCCTACGGCATCGTCATCGTGTCCTATGTGGGCATTTTTTTCATCACGATGTATTTCGCGTCCCGTGATGCTCTCGCATCCAAGTGGTGTTCCGATACTCCAGAAGGCATTCGGACGTTCGACGCTGCGGGTACCGACCCGGTATACGGGATTGCCCTGAAGCCCTGCACATTCGATCAAATTGTCACTCTCAGGCGAGGCAAGGCAGTGATCGCCGACCCTCAGAAGATCAACATCGCAGACGTAAGGCAGTATGCCTTCTTCGACCCCATCACTGGCACGCCGAGAGTGTGGTACCACAAGGTGAGTGATGGAAGCTACGCCTTCTACGACAAGCCGGGGAGGTATCCGGGAACCGGAGAAAATCTGCTGCCGATAGATGAGCGAGCAATCCAAGATGCGGCTCGGTTGCAAGAAGCAACACAGGCACGACTCAGGCAGTCGGCAGCAAAGGCTGCTGGTGAACCTTTCGTTGATGATTCTGCTGTGTCTGCTGGCACCGGAAACCAAGTGGCTGTTCTCGTGTTTCCAAAGAACGGACAAGAGCCTATTAAGGGCGCTGACCAAAGCCTTACTGCGGCGTTGTCCGAGAAAGGATTCGCTCCAGTCCTAACATTTTTCAAGCCAGCGTTTGTTTCAAGTGGGCGTGCCCAGCGGCTTTTCTCTGGGGATTGGAACGCCGTCCAAGATTTGGGCATCAGCGGCAAACCCAAGTACATAGTTCTGGGTGAGAGCGCCGAAAGTTCTGAGTCGTCTTCTCAATTTGAAGGACTCATCACGTCACACATCACCATCAACGTTAGGTGCGTCAACACCGCCACTCATGGTGACTGTGGCTCTCAACAAATAGTTGAGAATGGCGCTGGCTATAGCAAGGACGCGTCAGTTCAAAATTCTCTCGAAAAAGCCCACTCCCAGTTCGTTTCATTCGCCGACACTGTACGCCGTTAGCGGATTTATCATTTGTGGACGGATGCACGGTGGCTTGTAACAGCGTAGATAAGATTCATCAGATCGACATAGCCTCTGGGTACACTTGCTTGAATTCTCGGATCATTCCTTTCGCGGCTTCGATTCGGACATCTACGTCGGACTCGCCTCGGTTTTGAGTGATCGGTGAGGGATGCGGGGGATGATGATCAGGCGAGGAGGCTCAGCGTGATCTGGTTGGAATTCAGCGCTGCCGTCCCCCTCTCTTCTCAAAGTCAGTTTCGAAGTTGAGTTGTTTTCCAGCCGCGCCCCATCCTCGAACGTTGTATTACGTACTCAGTACGTCTCAGGACGGATGCGTCGTCTCCTTCAACGATCTGCGCTGTCTTGTACATCCTTGAAAGCACATGCCGTTTCTGGTCGATTGTAGCCCGACCCGTGACCGTCACGACGGTCGTGACATCCTGTCCCCGCTCCTTGTGCCGCACGATGAACGTTGCGGGTCGCTCGGCGAGGCGCTTGCGCTCACGCGCTTCTTGCCGCTTGCGGTATCTCCTCATGATCTTGGACACCGCTCCTAGCGAGATTTTGAAAGTGTCGCGTAGGTCGCGGTAGCCAAGCTCCGGGTGTTCCGCCGCGTATGCGGCGACCCTTTCCTCCAGCGTCCGCCGCGCCTTCCTCAGTTCTCGCCGGAAATTGAACCTCGCGCCATGTGCCACGAGGTCGGCAGCCTCATTCATGCCCCGATTATCCGAGAGGGGCTGCGGTCTCTCCACATGCCGCAAGCGCGTGACCGCAAGTAACCCTCCACTAAGTGCGTTCATATTCATGAACACTTGTCGCCTATAAACAGCTTGTTTTCTGTTGGTTGCGAACCAGCCAATTAAAACAGGTTCGGTGGATACTGTGGGCGGGAAGGGGAAAAGACATTGGCGATTTGGCAAACATCACCCTGAACAGCGCGGACGCAGAGCCGGGCAGATTGCCAAAGTAGCCAAAGAGTTTGCGAAGGGAGAGAGAACTTATGAGCCGAGAGAGGAAACAAGCAGAACGTCTCGCACGCAAGAGGGAATACCGCGCCGGTCGTGGGGCTAGGGTTCTCCGCACGACGATGCTGTCCGATGATCTGGCTGTCGCAAAAAGGTCTGCTGAGTTGTCGAAGCAAATGGAAGCGCTGCCCGGCAAGCCTGAACAGAAATACATGGTTTTTCTGCGCTGCTCCGGCAGCGACTTCTACACGTATCCGATCTACGGCTGTGCGGATGGCTTCACTGCTGCCATGCAGGACGCAATCAAGAAGCACCAGAACGCAGGTCACCCGGAAATTCTCGGAGGCTACGTACAGGGAATCGGGGGCGTTGCCTTCCGACCGCCGGATGCGCTGGTGCAGATGATGGCGATGGGGGGCAAGGTGGTCGTCACGAATCGAATCGAAAACAGGCAGTCCATAGATGGCGAACTGAACGGCATCTTTGCGCAGGGAGGTCTGAAATGAACGACAGTCCTGCGCTCGATGTTCTACCTCAAGGTTTGGAGCAAGGTTACGGCTGGCTTATTTACCAAGCTGCCGTCTGCGTATGTGCTTTCGGGGTCGGCAAATCGAGGGAAGTCAATGACCCTAAGTCGGTCGGAGAAATCCAGCGTCAATTGGAGAGATTCGAAAGCACACCTTGGACTCGCGAGCAGGTCTCGCAAGCGCTGGAGGACTTGGTCAAGCGCGGGACGCTCGTCAAGACTTGCGATATGTACAGGCGTTCCGACCGCACGTGCTGTCGGTTCATCACTATCGACCGCAAAGTGTACCTCATCGCTATCGTCGAGTTCTTCGAGAGCAGTACCGGGATCGACTACGTTTTCATGCTGCCTCCTAGTCAGTGCGAGAGATACAACTCCGTAGTGAGCGAAGCACTTCGGCTAGAACTCAACGACAAGTTCTCGCGAGGATTGCTTAGGGTGAAGCAGATTGCTGATGTGAGTGCGTGCGGTCGGATAGAGCTTTCAACTGGTGCCCCAGCAGGCGTGTCGGGCTTTTTCGGACAAGGAGGGACAAACTAATGTTCATCGACGAGATTCAAGCGATGCAAGAACGCAGGGAGCAGCTTCGCAGGCTGCGTAGCGACGCGACCGACGAGGAGTTTGCAAACCTACAGCGGCAGTTGGCTTTGCTCGACGCCAAGTGCCCGCGCTACGACGTTCACAACGTGTTCTCGGCGTTGAACCCGGCGCTCATCGCGAGCGATAGTCCACTCGCGACGAAACGCAACGCAGAGGTGCTTGAACGTCGCAATGAACTTGTCAACTTGGCGAGTAAGGCACCGATGGGACTGCCTTGGTTCGCATTCAGCCTTGAACACCGCTACAGCGAATGGCAGCGTGTTGCCTACCTAGTGCGTGCGGTGGACGAGAACGGAGAGCCTGTGGCTGACCTCAACTTTTGGCACCGCAGGTTTGTCGTCACGACCATCTTTGATTCTCTTAGCGAATCAGGACAAGTAGAGTACAACCCGAATGCGTTCGAAATCCTGCTCAACACTGACGACGAGTTCGCATCATTCCAGTATGACCTCAGGCTGTCGGACGCAAACCTCGACGCGACAAAGCAGGGCGGCGAACTGGTGAGGACGTGCATCCAGTTGCTCAACTGGGACAGGGAGGATGTGCCGACAAAGACGCTCGTCAATCCAAAGCAGACAAAGAACGGCGGCAAGAAAAGCGGTAAGCCTCGTCCGAAGAAGTCCGACCCGACGATTATCAAGTTCGAGCCGTTCCTCAGGTCAGCGCGAGCGGGCACCCATCGAAGCAGTGGCAATGGAATGCACGAGTCGCCGGGCGAGCATCTGGTAAAGGGGCACTACATCAACGTCACGTATGCGCACCCACTGTTCGGTCATAAGCCAGTGCTGGGGAAGACCTATGGACGCATCTGGATTAAGCCCCACAAGCGTGGCAACCCGGAGCGGGGCAAGCTGCAAGCGCCGAGGGGAGTGATCAGGATCGGGAATGTCGGGAATCCCGCCGCTTCGCAGCCCGTAATTCCTTTCCCAGCAGCACCGCAAGATGGAGGCACAGCCGCATAGGGAGGATTCGTTCAAGGAGCATTGCAGGAGCAGTCGAACACCAAATAATCGACGAGGAGGATAGAGAAATGGCAAATCACAAAGACGAGTTCGATCCGCCGCGCATCATGTTGGTCAGAGCGGTCAACGGAGAATTCGATTTCGGTCTGTTACCAAAAAGCTTCAGGCGGTTCGAGAGCTATCAGATGCTCTGCGCGGGTGTGAGCGTTAAGAGTCAGCACGGATTCGACCTTCTTACGTCGGAGCGTTACATGCTCCCGGCTGGGACAACCGAAGCAGAAATGAAGAACTGGCAAGAGCGTGCAATCCGCTTCGTCCATTCTCAGTGGCGAGCGTATGAGGCGAACAGCTTCAAACTGCCAAACTTTCCACAGCATGAGGAAGCATTCAACGAGATCATGAGCCACTCCATCCGCAATCTCGGAACCGACATCATGAGCGAGGATGAGATCAACAGTTTAGAAAGAACACTCCACCGCGCCTTCATGGAGATGCTCGACCGAGCAATGGGACTGGCGACCAAGAAGGGTCTAACAGGTCGGTACGCGATGGGCGGCAATGCGTAATTAGGAGTCGCTGCCCTCAGAATCTCCCCCACAGCAGCACCAGAGCGAGCGCCTTCTTCACGTGCTTTGGGTAGGCGTGCAGAATTTCGCCGAGCACGTCGCCAGTCGTGCCTTCGTCCCAGCCCTCCCCGGAGCGCAGCTTGGCAGCCGCAAGCTCCAGCACGTCAGCCAACAACTCCTCGCGGGTCAGTTGCTCGACCTCAGTCTCGCTGAGTTGATTGCCCTCCACGGCGCTGCCATCGGGTTCCAGCAGGTAGAGCCTGTCGTCCCGCCACTCGAATTCAGCCGAATACAGATCGGTGCTTGCGGTCGGGAACCACCACCAGCGATCCACGAACCAAAGCATTGCGTCCATTTCTCTCCGTATCATCGCTTCAAACTCCTGAGGTCTTAAATCGGCGGGTATGCCGAGACTGGAGTCAAGCCCAAACTGCGTGCAAGGTCTTCGTGCCGTGCATACAATCGCGAATAGTTGCGCCTTGCGCGTGACGGCGAGCAGTTTGGGTACGCGGCGGGGCAGCGCCCGATGGACGCCCAGCGCCGCAGCTTGTGGCTGATCAGAATCTGTTTCACTTCGGGACGTGCGTGCATTTTTCGATCCCCTCCGTCAGAGTCTCGTTTGAATTTATCCAGTGGCACTGGAGATTCTGCTGATCCGGCATTTTGATCAAGCCTGCCGGAGGCACGAAGACTCTGCTTCATCAAATGGATTTCGAAGTTCGGGAATTGTGCGTGAACGGTGCGCGAAAGTGCCCCGACGCGTCAAGCGACCGACACGATTGGTGGATTTTGAATAGTGTGGAATTTAACGCCTGCGATCAGGAGACCAGTCTTTCGGAAGTGGACGGATCGCCCGGAAGCCCTCCGATGTCGGCTCGAATTGATCGAACCCGAACTCAGCAAAGGTTTCTTTGACTCTGTCGCTGATCCCTGTCCCGATTACTTCCAAAACGGTGTAGGGTGGATTCGCGGAGTACACACCGTGATGAAGGTCAATTGTCTCCAGTTCGTGAATGAGTGCATCCTCAGGTGACGAGTCATCCCGCGCTTTGAAAGTGGTTACGCCTACGAAGTGGCTGCGGCTTGCATCCGCAGACCATATCGACTGTGCCACTGCCCGATTCTTCGGGGTGTCTACGATCCACACGGGTGATTTTTCAAGTAGCTGGGATAGCTGCTCCCCGTACTCCCGATCCAACACCACAAATACCCGGTAGGGGTCAATGAACTGGAGGTACTCCGGCTCCACCCAGATTGTGTGCTTCCACGGTTCCTGTCCTATCACGTCGCCCACATCCAACCGTGCTAACGGTGTCGGCATGCCCTCAACTGATTCCACATCAGCGATAACAAACACTCGTCCCACACACTTCTCAAAAAGCGTTCGAGTCGGCAGGTCTTCTGCATCACTGAGATTTGGAGGTATCCCAACCAGTTTCACAACATCGCCAGCCTTCATGGTGACATTCTATGGGAGCAGGATGATTGACGTAACCAGCCCGTCACGCACGCTTGCGCCGTCTGCCCTGACAGTCTGCATGACGCGGTTGCTCAGCGATGCCTCTACGGGGTGGGAGGTGGGGCGGGTGGGGCAACTTTCCTATTGTTGTTCTTACGTAGACGACATTCTCTACAGCTACACTTGCTTTGAAATTTCTGGTAAATAAACTCTTCTGACAGAATGCCCCACCTGCTCCACCTGAGTCTTTAGATTCAACAGAATTGCCCCACCCTCTGCCCCACCCAGCGCCCTACGCCTGTCCCACCTAGACAACATCACTAGCGCCGGGTACCCCAAGGGCATCGTCGCCGAGATACCGGGAGGGTGCTGAATCGTTCCACGCATCCCGGCAGCGTTCCATCTGCTCTGGCGAAGGCTCGAACTTGTACAGCAGGTTGCCATGCAGCGGTTTCGCCTCCACGCCCAGCACGCGCAAGGCGGTCTTGTTCTCCTTAAGCCTCTTGCCGAAGACCGCGCTGGATCGCCACATCTTGGTGAACGACGTGCCGTAAGTCCTTTCTAGGTCGGCGTAGATTTCTCCCGCCCTTGCCCAGCGCCCCGCGTTGTTCATCGTCGCCATGCCGATCCAGCGACGCACGTACTCGACTAGAGGCGAGTCCTCCGTAATGCGCTCGCGGTAGTCACCCATGTAGCCCTGCCAGATGCTCAGCATTTCGTCAGCCCAGCCCTCGTGGTCGGCGATCCGCATCGTGAACGTCTCGAAGCTGTGCATTTGGCTAACTGGGGGGTAGCTCTTCTTGTTATCAACTAGTGCGCGAAGCACGTTTTGGAGGCGCACCAAGATTTCGAGCTTCATCTCGTCCGCGTCATGCGCCAGCGCGAGCTTGATCTCTTCGGGGGTGCGGTATTCCAGCGGCGACGGCATGCGGATTGGGAAGAACAGCGTGCGCCGGGACAAGTCGGAGCGATGGCTGGGGAACGGGTTCACCCGAGCCGTCAGGAACTGGTCGCAGCGGAGGTTGTATGTCCTTTGCACGTTGGTCTTGTAAAGCTCCGCGATGGGAATCTTGCCCCCGGTCGATGCCTTGCACATGAGGTCGATGTATTCCGGGTAGTCTGAGCGCGGGTTGTCGAAGTTCACGCTGTCGATGTTGTCGAAGATGTTGATCGCGTTGTTGGTCATCGCAGCGACGAAGTCGCGCCTCTTCGACGGCAACGCGGCACTCTCGTACTCGGTGCCGTAAAGCACCCACATGATCTTCTCCCAGAGCGTGGACTTCCCGCTGTTCTGCTCGCCGAGCGCGATCATGATCGGGCGCAGAGCGAGACTGTTGGCGATGAACAGACTCAGGAATCGCATGATGACGAGTTGCTGGTATTGCGACTGGGCGAGGCTGCCGCCTTCCTCGAAGTGCGCGTTCAAGTGCTGACACAGGAGCGAGTCCGTCACCTTGCCGCCGACCCCGATCAGTTTCTTGCTGATCTCCTCCAGCTTGGCTTCGTCCAGCGGCGGGAAGGGCTTCAGATCGGGCGCATGCATCAGCACCCCGTCCGTGCCGTTCGCGACCTCAGAAATCGAGTCAGTCGTAATCTTGAACATGCCGCCGCGACCATTGTTGACGTAGATCGTGCCCCCGCGCAGGCAGCCGAGTTTCTCCACCCGCGTCTGCTCCCCGAACTCCATGATGTGGGCGCGAAGGTTTTCGCGCACCAGTTCAGTGTCGCGCTGCTTTATTCTTAGCCGCATCTTTGCGAGCAGTTGGCAGGCTTCCGCATCGTCTTGGAATCTGACGACCTGCTTCTCTTCCGGCAGATAGACATAAGGATAGGCGTCGAAGAAGAACAGCCCGTTGCCGCGCTTTTCAAAAACGTCCTTCACAAATTGGAGGATGTGCTCTTCGGCGATATGCCGGGGCAGGGGTTCTTCCTCCACTTTGCCGTCGCCGTTCTCGAACGTTCTCTTCCCACGGCGAACCTCGTCCAGTTCGTCGGCGATCTGCCTCCAAGAGTTTGCTCCCCCTTCCATTTGGCTATCGGTCGGGGTTTCACCATCGAGACTCAGTATCTCCGTCTTTGGCTGTTTGTGTCTGTTCGGGAACGGGTAGGTCTCGCCCGTGTGCTCTTCCCATAGCCTGCGCCAATCGGCGTCGTCCAACTCTGCACAAGAGTTGTGGGAGCAGTGCTGATGCGCATAGCCGTCTTTGTCGAGGATCGTGTAGGCGTCTGGCTTGCGGTGATCTGGGTTGTTGAGGCAGTCGTGCTGCCATTTGATTTCACCCTTGTAATCCATCGCATCGCCACGGTTGACATCCGCCTTGTCCAAGACCTCTTCGACTAACGCCGCCGTCCATCCGCCGCGTTTACCACTTGTCGCAACTCCGAAGTTCTTTTTCTCTGGCTTCGGCGCTTCCGCCGCCAGCGCCACGAGCAATTCGTTGGCGACTGGCTCGATCACTTCTGGCGGTGTGAACATCCCGGAAAGGCGGTGGGGGCGCTCCGCGATGCTATCGCCCTTGCAAGCCAGAGTGCCGTATGCCTTGGTGATCCGCGATGCGTTAAATACCTTCTGGTCGATCTTCACCGCGCTGTTGTCGAAGCGGACAGCGAGTGCCTTGAGCACCGATTCGATCAATATGCGGCTCTCCTCGTCGTTAGGAAGATCAATGCGATAGAGAAGGTGGTAGCCGTTGCCGCTGTCGGCAACAACCGGATCAGACCATCCGAGCGCCTTGAGGTACTTCTTGATCTGCGCTGCGATCCTTCTCGCTGCTTCCTTCTCCTCGTCGGTCGAGGATATGAGGGAGGGACGGACGGGATCGCAGTCGATGAGCAGCCAGCGGCGATTGACGATGTTGTCCGTCCCGTCGTTCGTCGTAGTCTCGGCAAATGGAATCGTGCGGTTGTTCGACCGTGCCAGCAAAGCCGGATTGACTGGGTTGAGTGTGTAGTACACCGCTGGCGCGGTGCCGCTCAGTTTTTTTAGTTCGTCTGCTAACTTATTGTGGTCATCGAAGTAGCCGCTGATGGTTTTAAGTTTCCCTGCTTTAGGAACCCGAAGCTCTACGACCTGCTCCGGTTCGAATAGGATACGGATCGCTTCCGCGATGTTCTCGCGGTCGGCTTTGCGCTGCGTTTTCTTAGATTGGTTGTCCACGTTGACCTGTTTGCTTTCCTGACCCGCTGTTGGCAAGGTATGGGGGACGGGAAACAGGTCAATGCAAACCGTCCCCACCTTTGATGCGATCCCGTCGAACCGCCGCCTATTAAAGCACCCGGTATTCACCAGATTTGGAACTTGCGGGGTAGCTTGCCCTAATGTTCCGGTGCCTCTTACCCCTATTACTGTGCTTCGCCGAATTTGCGCCCGTTTCCGACCGTGACCGACTCACGCCGCTATGAAAACGAGATGCCCGACTTCCCGTTCCATAGACAAGAAGTCCCGACGCAAGAACCGGGGTTGGAGGAACCAACATGCCTGAGAGTGATGCAGCGGAGTGTCTGTGCGGCATTTTGCTCCGCGAGGATCGCGATATGTGCCCCGCCCACGGGACGGCTGCGCAGGAGTTGAAAGCGCAGCAGGCGCAAGCAGCGCGTAGGGTCTCCGTTGGTCGCACTCAACCTCTGTGGGATTCGCCGAGCGAAAGCTCGGCTATCGACGAGTTATGGGAAATGGTGGAGCGAATGTACTACGACGGAAGGATCACATGGCAGCAACGAGGTTTCTTCCGATGGGCAGCTCGAAAAGCACAGGAGACTAAATCCCGATGCGGTCATTGCGGCGCACCCGTTCAGGAGTTGTAAGCACTAGGTCATCTCACGTCGCCCCTTCCTCGATGTCGAGTTCCGATAGGACATGAGACTCCTCGTCCGGCTTGACCCGCTGCCACTGCCGAGCATTGTCCCGCGTACCCAGTAACGAGTGGGGGCACCTGTCTTTTGCGTCTGCGTAGTCTGCCGATGCCTGTTCCTCTGTGAGCATCTTCACTCCCCTGTTAGTTCTTCGTCCACCAGTTCTACGAGCGCAGCGTAGTACAAATCGTTATCCTCCGAAGCAGCGGCGAGGAATGCCTTGAATGAGTGCCAGTACATGTTCCACTTATCTTTGAACCTGCCATTGGCTCTGAAATAATCTCGGCTGATTTCCATCGTCCCAGCCTCCTCGGTGACCCGCAGAAGTTCCGCCAAAACCGCAACCTTTGACGGCTGCTTCGAGCTTTGCACGACCTCGGCGCGAAAGAGTTTCACCTGACCGCACTGTGGGCACTTACGTTTTACTGGTTTGCTCATGCTCTCCCTGACTCGCCTTGGATTTCGGCTCGCAGTCGAAGGAAAAGTCCGAGAATCCCGTAAGATTCCGCTTCCTTGGTTTGCTCAGCGTTCAAGTCGCCTTTTGCTGCACGCACAAGAAGCAGAGCTACTGGCGTCGTAAGAATGCGAAGTTCCGTCAATCGCCGGATACTTGCCACCCATTCTGGCGAATCCAGTTCCAAGCTGGCTACAAGATTCCACAGTCTTGCAGCCTCTTTTTGTTCCGGTTCACCCAGTTCGTGTTCCTTTACAAAGTAACGCTCGCTCACTTGTGTTCTCCTTGACCTGCCCGTGGAGCTTTCGCCCTCATCAGCGTTGGGAGGTCATCCCCAACGAACGCCATGAACGGCGTTTCGGCTTCTTCCTACTAATACGCGATCCTGCCGTCTCGGTTGATGGTTACGCGACCCCAGTTGCCATCGCCCTCGACCTTGATTGTTCTCATAGGTTTATTCATTGCTCTTTCACCTCATCACCTAATACTGCTGGGACGGAATTCCACGCTTTGCTCTCCACGCCCGCACGATCATGTTGCGTTCTTCCCTCGTCATTGCTGTTGCTGCTCGATGTACTTATCCAGAGCCGCGTACCACAACTCCCACGCGCCGGGAGCCTTGTTCAAGTACCTCGCGAGCGCGTGGTACTCGTTCTTGCAGTTCGGCACTCCGCAGCCGCACTTGACGTTCAGGCGGATCATAGCCGCCATCGTGGGCAGACCGCTGGGTGCAAAATCCGATTCCAACAACACCGGGGCTGGAGCCGGAAACGTTGTACCCATGGCACGGCGGTTCAGTGAAACAGGCTCTCCACCGGACGCGCCCGCGCCTGCCTTAAGAGCTTGCTCATGCTCGTCGGCGACGACTTCGACGCCTTCGGGGCAACCGCAAATCTCGTTGTCCTGCCAGTGCTCCTCGCACCAGTGCCGCGCCAGCTTCGGTGCCGACAGACCGTCGCCGTTGACGTCCATCCAGTCGTAGAAGTCCTTCGCCTCCTTCAGACCGCGCCCGGTCAGCTTGCGGACGAGCTTGATTGCTTTGATCTTGTCCATCGAAGTACGGTATTCCTTGCGCACTTTGCGGATCACGTCGGTCAGTCTCATGGTGGTTTCCGTTGTTTCCATCATTCGCCTCCCTGCGCGATCATCGGCGCGACCTGTTCTTCGGTGTAGTTGCACTGTTCTTCGGCGTGATCCTCATCGCTAACGTCAACAGACTCCATTGAGTCCAGAGCCTTCTCCAGCGCCTCGGCTGCCGGGTTCTGTTGTTGGCTCTCGTGCGCATCGCCATGCGTGACCAGATTCTCAACCGAGTCGTTGTCCGCTAGGCGTTTCGCGTTGATGCGGTCGCGCTCCGCTTCGCATACTTGCCGCGTTCCGATTGTCAGTGCGTTGGCTCTCGTGTACTTCCAACAGGATTCGGGGAACACTCCGAACTCATTTTTGTTGTCGATCCGCGCCATCTTAACCAGTCCCGTTGTTGCAGCCGCATCGGCTGGCGTGGCGTTAATTCCTTTCGTGTGCTTGTTTGCCGTTTCCGCAGCCGCCAATGCCTTCGCTGGTTCGGACAGTGGCTCTGCTGGCGCAGCCTTTTCGTTGAACGCCTTGATTTCCTCGACCACCTTGTTGAACTCAGCGAAAGCGGCGTCGTACTCTTCCTCAAACTTTTTGATGGTCGGAGGTAGGCGGTAGCCCGGCTGCGGCGGCGTCCACGGATACATGTTGTCGCTATACGAAGAATTGTGAGGGTACAGTTCCCGCAACTCTTCGTATTTGTGGTTCACACCGTCTGTCAGTTCCTTCATCATGCCGCCATAGAATTTCGCGACGCGCTTCGCCAGCCGGAAGCGTTTGTTCAATTCCTTCGCCGGGTCAGCAGCCTTAACTTTCTGGGGCTTCATCAGCTTCACGCACGCCGTGCAGTTCACGTCCGCATTAAGCTCGGTGGACTTGACGAACTTGGCAGTGGGTTTGCCGCAGAGAACGTCACCCGGTTCTTCGCCAACAGCTTTGTGCATCCGGGTTGCGGCGTTTAGTTTAGGCTTTCGTTTCTCAGTCTCATACTGGAACAAGACTTCTCGTTCTTTCTTGACAGCCGCTCTCTCCTCGTCCAATTCTTTCTTCCAAACCGGAGGGAGCCAGTCGATGTCGTCGGCAATTTCCGTAGCCTTGCCGCGAATCTCGATCAGGGTGTCCGGGTCTTTCTTGTTGCGGGGCTGCTCGCTAATGAAGGTGATCAATTCCTTGAGCAGTGCCATCGGCGACGGGCGACCTGATGTCGCCTTCGGCTTCGGATTGATGATGCGCTGGATTTGGCGGATGCCGTTCGCGCCACGAGCGGATGGGTTGTACCACTGCGCCCACGCTTCCTTACCCCGGATGCCGTTGACGGTTTCTCCAGCTTCGAGCGCCGCCCATATCGGGGTCAGCATGCGACGCAGCAGTTCCGTAGCTTCCTTGCGGCGGTTGGCGTAATTCTTGGTTTTGTCCTTACAGAGTTGAAGCTCGTGCAGGTGAACCCGCGCCGCCCGTCCCATCGTGTCGAGTTCTTTGCTCATGCGCCCTCGTCTCCTACCCCTACCTATTTGGTGATCGCGGTTGCAAAGTGGTGAGAAATCTTCGGTCACCGCTAGTAATCACCAAGTAATCAACCGACAAAAGAAAAGAGCCAGTCCCAGCAGCTATCGCGCTGCTGAAACTGGCTCCGCACGCTTTGGTTTCGCCAGTGCGCCTACGGTCTCTCTGCCCGTCTTCCCACGGGCGGCGCTGCGGCTGGTATTCCCGCCGTTGTTATTTAGATGCCCAGCGAATCGATAACGTTTCGCTGAATGCCGCACTGCTCGCGGGTTTCAGCCGGAGAGCTTATTCGAGGTTTTTCAACCCTCCGCAATTTGTCCAAGGAAAATAAGAGGATGGAACGGGCTGGCGACCAACAAAATCTGTCACTCTGGATCGTCGCGCTCGCGACCGAAGGCGAGAAGACGTGCTGCGCCGGACAACTGCGCCATTTGCGCTGGGCGCGGCTTTCGGGCTGGGGAGCGCCTTGCTGTTATGCGTCCGAACATACCCTAGCTGTTCGCGTTCAGGATCGGGGGAACCGGACTCCCCCGAAACCTACTCCATTTTGGCTCGATTTTCCCGGAACACAGTATTTCAGTATCTGAAAGGTTGAACGGTAGTTGAAGTATGGGGTCTAGTGATTTTGATTTTGAGGTGTTAACCTCTGCTGAGCTAGCAGAGCGGTTAAAAGTCAAGGAAAGCTGGGTAGTCGATCAGAGCAAGCCGTGTCGTACTCATGATCCGATCCCGGTGTTCAGGCTTGGGAAGCATCGGCGGTATCGCTGGGGTTCTACCGAACTGAACGCTTGGCTTGAACGTCGCGCTGGCTACAACACACAACAACGCAAGGCTGGGTCGTCACAAAAAGGAGAAACCATGTGATGAGAACCCAGCAAGGAAGTCTGTTTAAATCCCACGGCGCGTGGTACGTAAGGTATCGCGAGCATGGGAAGAAGAACCCGGTTGCCCATCGGTTAGCCAGTCTGACGGAATACCCCAAGAAGAGCGAGGTCATCCCGTTAAAGAACGAGTTGATGGACAGGCTCAATCGGATCGGCTTCACGTCAGAAGCCGGGGTCGGCATCGTTGATTTCGTGGAGAATGTTTATTTCCCCGCGATTGAGAAGCGGCTGGCTATGAGCACGGTCAAAGGCTACAAGGATTCTTGGCGGTGTCACATCAGAGGTCGCGTCAAGGGTCGGGTCAGGGACTTCAGAACCGTAGACGGTGAAAATCTTATGTGGGAGATCGAAGCCGCGAACAAGTCGCTCACCGGCGACTTGGCGCACGGAACGTACAAACACATTAAGGTAACGCTGTCTGCGATGTTCACGTTTGCCAAACGTAAGGGCGTCTACGAAGGCGTGAACCCAATGACCGGAGTCACGATCCCCAAGGGTAAAAAGCACGGGCGGAAGCGCCTTGCCTACACTCTTGAGGAGGTGGAAAAACACCTTGAGCTTTTCTCCGGCGCGAAGCCCATCGTCATCCTCACCGAGGATGGCGCGTACACTCCCGAAATTGCTCAGACTGTCGTCCGGGCGGCTATAGGAGTGGCGGCATTCGCTGGTTTGCGTCAGGGCGAGATTCGGGGGCAATGGTGGGAAGATGACGACGGGGGTGTTCTTAACATCCGACGCTCGGTGTGGAGGACTCACCTGAAAGATGAGACCAAGACACACGAGGATGATGAAGACCCCGGCGTCGTTCCGATCATCAAGCCTCTGAGGCTCTTGCTCGACGCGATCAAACCAGAGAACGCTTCTGGCTGGATGTTCCCGAACACGATTGGCGGGGCGTTGGATTTGGACAACCTCGCTGACCGCGTGATCAAACCCGTTTTCAAGGCAAATGGGCTGGAGTGGAAGGGCTGGCACGCATATCGTCGCGGTCTAGCCACGAACCTTCACGAACTCGGAGTGCCGGACAAAGTGATCCAAGCGATTCTGCGTCACGAAGATGTCAGCACGACGCAGAGAAGCTACATCAAGACGGTGCCTCAAGTTGTGACCGACGCCATGAATCAGTTGGAGGCAAGAATAGCTCGTGCAGCAGTTGTGCAGCAGGTCGCGGTGAACTGATCGCAAGTGATTGAAAGAATGGAGCCGACGAGCGGACTTGAACCGCTGACCTGCCGATTACGAATCGGCTGCTCTACCAACTGAGCTACGTCGGCCTGCTATCGATTGCCTGTCTTCGATTCTAAGACCCGATCGCAA
>Ga0182016_10000602_pt1 | contig 44936 bp, 36 predicted proteins | sample 712S2MmetaG_FD_120491 | JGI IMG/M metagenome (GOLD analysis project Ga0182016, IMG submission 120491) | Permafrost microbial communities from Stordalen Mire, Sweden - 712S2M metaG | ecosystem: Environmental > Terrestrial > Soil > Wetlands > Permafrost | place: Sweden: Stordalen | collected...
AGCATTTCGGCGGCCGACTGGTAGCGGGCATCCGGATTTTTGGCCAGCGCCTTCGCCACCACTGCGTCGAGCGCCGGCGGCACGCGCGCATTCAGCCGCGAGGGCGGCGGGGGATCGACATGCAGCACGCTCGCCAGAATCTCCACGGAATTGGCGCCGGCGAATGCCCGCCGCGCCGTCAAGCATTCGTAGAGCACCGCCCCCAGCGCGAACAAATCGCAGCGCGGGGCGAGCGGAGCTTCGCGCGCCTGTTCCGGCGACATGTATGCCGGCGTGCCCAGCACCGTCCCCTCGGCGGTGGCCGAAGTGAGGACGGTGGGGCTGTCGCCGGTGGGCGGCGCGGGTTCGCGATACAGCTTGGCGAGCCCGAAGTCCAAGACCTTCACCTGGCCCAGTTCGTCGATCACGATGTTTGACGGCTTGATGTCGCGATGGATGATGCCGCTGCGATGCGCCTCGCCGAGCGCTTCCGCCACTTCTTCGGCGATGCGCATCGATTGCAGTACCGACATGCCGCCGCGCGCCAGCAGGTGCGAGAGATCCTCGCCGGTGACGAGTTCCATGACGAGGAACGGCTGGCCGCCGGCCGTTTCGCCGTAGTCGTAGATGCGGGCGATGTGGGGATGACTCAGCGCGGAAGCGGCGCGCGCTTCGCGCAGAAAACGGGCGCGGTAGGTATCATTCTCCGGCGAAGCGCTGGAAAATTTGACGGCCACGCGCCGCCCCAGGTGTGTGTCCTCGGCGAGGTACACCACGCCCATTCCCCCGCGTCCCAACTTGCCGACGATTCGGTAATGCGAAACGGTTTCCCCTATCATGTCTCGGTCAAACTATTCTCCGATAAGGGGATGGGGGAAGACAAGGCGGAGGGCGGAGGGCTTGTCAGTGCGCTGGTAGTCTGCAGGATCGGTGAAGATGGCGAACGCGACCACCGATATTCAAGTGACGGCAGACCGAGCCCTCGTCATGCTTTCGGGGTCATTCCCTTGGTTTAATGGCATGGCTGCCTCCGTGACTCATGAGCGCCTCGTTTTTTTGGGCGATGCGGCGAGGTTGGGGTTCCCGCGGCACGGAATGGGGCCTGAACTTATGAATCTATCTTGCCAAAGGCGTCAATATGTGATAATTGTTATATTTGCCATCGCTTCTCACAGGTAATCAGGCGGCTTTGCTGGTTCAGCCAATGCTCGGCGTCAGCCAGGCACGACGATTCAGTGCGCTCGCCGACCTGATAGCAGCAATCAGGAGGCTGTGCGCGGCGGACGGTTGTGTGCTGTGGCTTTGGACGGAGCAAGGCCCGCCCGAATCGGTTCGACTTTTCGCAGCGGCAGACGATTTCGAGGGATCTACCGAGAAGTTTTGGCATTACCTTTCACCTGATTCACCCACAACCCAGGCTGTGCGTGAAGGCTCGCGTCGAAATTTCGAAACGCTACCAGATTCGCGGGCCGACGCAAACGATCCCGACCTGAAGGTGATGCATAGCCTCGGTGTCAAGAGTTTTTGCACCATACCAGTCTGGTGGCCAGGTGCCAAATCGGGAGATGCGAGCATAGGTGCTGTCAATTTTTACCGAATGTCCGAGTGTCCGTTCGCAGCCGACGAATTCGAACTTGCAGCCTCTCTCGCTCCGCTCGTCCCTCAGGCGTTGACCGATATTCTTAACCACGCGAGCTTTCATCTCCTTCGACAGATAGCTGACCGGGTTCGAAATGCCAACCTCGTCGAAGACGAGCTGCGTCCGTTCCCGCCCGATTTTCGTAGAGCTCTGACCACCGTGCTTGAGGATGTCGAGGAGACCTTCAACTGTCTGGAGGCGTCGGTGTACCTGAAAGAGCCCAAGGAAAACGACGGCACCATTCATCCTGTTTCGACCAGATGGCCATGGCACAATCGCCCACAGCCCATGACTTACGGCCCCGGCGAAGGTCTGACTGGCTATTGTGCGGCGAAGGCCCAACCGATATGTATCTTTGACTTGGGTCGCTTTCAGGAGGACATAGCTTACATTCGCGAGGAGTACCCTTCCATAAACTGGTCCATGCCGTTTGACATCAAAGAGGCCGCGCGGGAAATGCTGCCGAAACGCAAGGACGACCGGTTGCCTCCACTGAGTTTTCTAGCGGCGCCAATTCTGCATGACCGCCAGGTGTTAGGAGTGTTGCGGTGTTGTGTGGCCAAATCTGCGCCCCACTATTTTAATAAGCGCCAGTTGGAACTACTCTGTTTGGTGGCCGATCACATCGGAGGATGGTGCGGTGAGTATTTCCGGCTAAAGCGCGCTCATGAGAAAAGGCAGTGGCTCCAGGCGTATGTCCAAGGGATTTCCATGCTAAACCGGCGCGCACACGAGATTTTGATGGCGCCGAAGGGGGATTTTGAGAACCTGTACTCCAAAGCGCTTGAAACTGCCAAGAGCGCCTTACCCGAAGTCTTGGGCATTTCCATCCATCTACACCAAGGAGGCAGTAGCCCCTTCACTTGCCGTGGTGCGGTCGGATCTGTATGGCAGGGGGCGAAGAGCGAGGACGAACGAGGAAAGGCTTCACGGATTCTGTCCGAGACGGTTGGATCGGCTCTCGCAGACTCCTTCGAACTGAATGAGGTGATACCGGTTCCAGACTTGACCGAAGGCCCTTATCGCGTCAAGAAATACCTGCCCGCCAGTGCGCTTGCGGTAGCTCCTATTTCCTCCGGGGCTCGCAAATTCGGTGTGATCGTCGTCTTGTTTGCTGACAAGGGATTATATTTCGACCAGGCGGTCGCCATGATTGAGTTGCTTGGCAGACAGCTTGGAATGTACCTGGTGATGGCTGACACCCTGAGTGACCTCCGGGCAGCTAAGGATGCGCAGGAGCAGGCAGCAGAAATGCAGTTGCAAACATTCGAAAATCTGCAGCATCAATTGAAGACGCCGATTTACCTCGCACATCGATGGGCCCGCCGCTTGGCGTCACGGCAAAAACTGGTCGAAGCGGTTCCGGAGATTGCGCGCCTCAAAGGGCAAATTCGGCGCGTCGAGCAGATCGTCTCCAATATTCAAATGTTCGCAGACCTGGCTCGCGGGAATGCGCTGCGAACGAATCGAACTGCCACGCGGATTTCCGGGCTTGCCGACCGGCTGGCAGAGGCGGTTCGCGATCATAATTTAGTATTGGACCCTGACCGAAACATCCGATTTGTTCTCGATCACGATTCATTCAAGGCACTAGATGACACACTGGTGTGGTTAGATCTGGACCTCTTGGATCAAATGGTTGATAATTTGCTAGACAACGCGGGCAAATATAGCGACATCAATTCGCCAATCACTGTTCGCTGTGCAGTTCAGCAGCGCTCGCAGGTGTTCTATATCTCGGTGTCCAACCGAGGCCGGCAGACACCCATCACATCTCATCAAGCGCGGACCCTCGCAGAGAGAGGCCAACGCGGGGACAAGGCACTCTGGAAGAAGCAGGAGGGTTGGGGCCTTGGACTGTACATTGTAAGGGAGATCCTCGCGGCTCACGGTGGCAAGCTCGATATTCTCTCAACTAACGAAAATGGAATCACAGACGTACGGCTTTTGTTCCCCAATAGCAGGCCAACGGAGGCAGTGTGAGAATTCTTATCGTTGAAGACGATCATTGGTTCGGCAGGGAGATCGTGCAGGACGTGGAAACTGCGATCCCTTCTTTGCACGGATCCATACGCGTCATCAAGAGCGAAAAGGAATTCCGTGGCGTGTTTCGATCAACCGAAGCATTGAGCTTTGAGTTGATCATTCTGGACGTCATGGTCCAATGGGACATGGCCGGAAGCGAGTCGATTCCTGAGGAGGATGCGCGAGCGGAGGGTTACTTCAAAGCCGGGATTCGCTGTTTGGAGTTAATCAGGAAGCATCGCTCTACTGGTGGCACGCCCGTCATCGTCTATTCGGCCCGAGACAGGGAGGTCATTCTGCAAGGAATTCGGCAACGGCAAATCGCCATGGAAGGGATTCAGATCATCTCGAAGAGTGGGGACCCGGAAACGCTCTTGGAGGCTGTCAAGCAGCACATCCGCTCCTAAGCGGAGCCTCTAGGACACTGATGGCATTGGCTAAGTCTTGGTCGTCTTGCCGGTCCTCCCTTTCTTCACGAAGAAGCCTCAGGAATTCGCTTGGAAGGAGAGTCGGTTCTGCCGCAAAAGCGTAAGCTTGAGTGGCCAGGCGGATTTGGTCATCGTACGTGGGAGCAAAGACGTCTCTCCAGGCACGAAACAAGTCGGCGTCCCAACCACAGTCGGCTAGTTCGCGGGCGAGGAATTGGTCCAACTGAGAGAATTCGGGAAAGCTGAACTTGATGTCTCGCATTGCCGCAATGAGGTCCAAGGGGGCTCGTCGAAGCTGAATCGCTTCTTGCATGCACTTCAGCCCTTCCGCTAGAGCACGAAGATTTGGCCGCGGAGGCAACGACTTTAGTCCCTCGAAGGCATCTAGTTCATCGGCCGGGAGCAAGCTGTGACCTCCGGTGCGGATCGTCCTAAGCCATTCCTCCTTCAGCATCGGACTAAGCTGGTTACGGATCACTGCGGTGAGGAGGGCGGCCTGCGCGGTCTCAGAAAGGAGATCTGGATTCCCGTAAAGCCTGCTGCAAATCTCTTGGATTGGTTCTGAAAAAAGCGCAGGCGTCCGGAAGGTTGCCGCGAGGCTGAAGACGCCGACTAGGAATCCGTCCGGATCCTGGAGCTCCTTCGCAGTCTCGATCGCGATCGGTAGGTAGCGGGCCAACCACCCAACCAGCAGAGCTCGGTGTTTGGACTCAGGACCTTCGACTTCGACGGAACGAATAATCCAAACGTGCGGTGGATCCTCGTCCCCAACGGGCGGCAAGCCGCGTCCCTGCAACCAATCTACCAGCATATGGTCAGACTCGGGGTGGCTCTGTAGCCAGGGAAAGAGACGTCGCTGGACCCAACGAACAGCCTCCGGAATGGGCTCGGAACAAGTGCTGCCCCAAAAAACCGGATCATCCTCAAATCGATCCCTTCGTAAGCTCTCCACTGATCGTTGGTCCACCTCATCGACAAGCGCACCCCAAGACTCCAGGCGAACGTTCAGCCAACATCCCAGGGCACTGGCGATTTGCTTCAAGGTCGTTACGTTCCAACGTGCATAGTTGACATTTTCGATGCGCGAGATTGCCGTCTGATGCTTATGAATACTCTCGGCGAGCCGGGCCTGTGTCAGCCCTCGCTGCTCACGAATCACCCCAATCTGGGTAGCAAGCGTTGCATTAAGATGCTGCTCCGCATAGTGTTGACGATATTCTGCATCCGCCAGTTCGTCGATTAGTCGCTTTCTATGCTCTGACATGGGGACACCTCCATTCCTCAGGGCGATCCGCAACCAAACGGCGATTTTGAGTTGCAACCTCAACGGCGTTCTGGGGTACAAAACCGCGATCCGTTTCTTTTGCACCCCGCAGAAGCGTGTATTCCGAATAAGGAGAGTCGGGACCTCGACACAGCAACGGTCGAAGGGCCGTGTCTCCGAACACGCGGAGCTTCAGGACATGACGGGTCTTACGGATCGGCCCGGCTAACAACTTCAGACCTTGAGCGAGTTCGAAATCGAGCTTTGACAGCAGGTCCAACTTCTGGTTTAGAGCTGCACGGTCTCGCTTCGAGAGGTCCTTCGACCAGAGCAAGATTTCATTTCGGCCACGGCTGTGGAAATCCCATAGATCCATAACAAATTCATCATATCCGAGAATTGCTGCTCGCGCAAGGGCAAAATTACATATTTGTTATAGCATCTGAGATATTGATTACATTGCGGTTAGTCGGGGAGTTTGACAGGATCGGGCATCCAACGGACAACTGGTGATACCCCATAGTGTGCGCACAGCGCTCTGTAATGGAGCCGGCGGTGGCCCATCAGAAAGCCGCTCGTACTAGACCCAGTGAAATGGAGCAATTCTCCGCCTGCCTCCCAATAAGCGGGGCGGAATGGAATTTCCTCATGCACGAACTCGGAACACAAAGGGCTCCGCATTGGGGCGCCTGCCAAATTCATCGGGTGACCTCCGCTCAATGGAGGGAGTTTTGTCTTCGGCGACGGAAAATGCCAAGGGAAAGCTCCCGCCTCCAATTGTGTAGGTCTGTACAAGTGTTGCGCGTCCGTAGTGGGGTACCGCAAGACAATCAACCAGTTGGGTTCAGGTGGACACGGTAGACCGACTGCTTCCAGCCAACTCTCCGGACGTCTCCTGTCGATGCACGTCGAAAATTCAGTCCAACCAGCGACCCATACGGGATGCCAGGGGCTAGTCTGTCGATTGAGGTCTAGGAGACGAAGAAAATCTTCCACGAATTCTTTTCGCCGTCTCTGGTTGTACAGGGTCGTGCGGAGAGCTTGATGAATGGCCCGTCCGTTTTCCAGGTTTCGTCGTCCGAGCCCCAGTCTCGCCACCTCGCGTTTCAGCCGAGGATTGCCAATCCGGAGAAGCTTCTGAGTAATGTTGCAGACGTTTACGAGTTCTAAGTCGCCCGAGAGTCCGACGCCGGGGGCCAAGTCATACACCCAGTTGTCGAGATTCTCGACGCGGTTGAGAAAGGTTGCGTGTGGCTGGCGGGCAATCCACTCTTTACGGTAGGCGAATAGCGCCTGGACTAGCGCGTCGGAATCAACGGAGTCGACAGAGGGCCCCATGAATGACATGAACCGCATAGCTCGGTCCGCCGGAATTCGGTGGTCATAAATCAGATTCATGCCGAGCGCGCGATCCTTCTCATCGGCTGAATACCCTAATTTTAGCGCCAAGCGGTACAGTGGCAGCAACGGCGCCGGCACGTCGCGGCCGAAGAGCTTTGGCACAAAGCCCGCTGACATTCCGTCAAGAATATCACGAAATTGAAATCGTTTGTATATATTGAATTCTTTGGCGGCCCACTACCTCCCCGCCCCCCCAGCCTCGCCCCGACGCATCGCCTCCGCCAGCCTCGCGCGATACCGCTTCCGCAGTTTCTTTCGTAACTCCACGATTGGCCGTCCTCTCCGTCGCCCGGGCTTCCCCGTCCCTGGCCGGGTTACCCACGCCACCTGTGCCTGATATCCGCTTCCTGTACGTCTGGTCCGAGATTTCGTCATCAGCTTTCTTCAAATTCCGCCTCGCGACGGACACCCTTGCCTAGACGGATGGTTCCGGTCATTACAGCCCATAAGGGGACTCGCACCCCCTGAATGCGCATCACTACTCGACACACCAAGCTGAAGCTTATCCCACAGATAGCCGTCACTCCACCGTGACGTGCGTCCCTTTGTGCTCCCCCTGCTTGGAAAGCTGGGCGATTCTTTCGTCGAGCAGGCTCCGCATTCCCTTTAGAAATTCGATGCGCGAATTGCGGAAGTGCTCCATAGTGGCGCCCCCGAGGCAGCGCTCCAGCAGCGGCATCGCCGTCTCGCAGAGGAAACAACCCTGCGCCTTTTCGGAACCATTGGGATTCCCGGCAGGTTTTTCGTCCATATCATGCCTCTTTCATTTCCACGATCAGTACCCTATTGTCTAATTTTGCGCGCACGGGCGAAAGGCTGGTCATGGAAGCCGGCAAGCCGATGTGCCGCCGCAGGGTTCCGATCTCAACCACCAGTTCATCGCCCTTCTTGAATAGGCCCACCTCGCCTTTCTGCGCGAAGGGCAGTTGCAGGCGGACCTCGTAATGGCCATCCCGCTTGGTGAACGTATAGGGAGCTTCGGTGCGCGTCACCACGGCAGGATCTTCATCGCCTGCGTACAAAGCCTGAGCGAGTTCCTGCAACCGTTCCCGCCCCAACACCTCATGGTTGAACAGCGGGACGCGTTTCACCGGCACGGGCGCAAAATAGGCGTCGATTTCTTCCAGAATGCGCGCCTGCGACACGTGCCACGCCTCGAAATAAGCATCGGTTACGGTAGACGGCAGCACGCGGTTCACAATCACAGTATCCACCGCCAGTCCGTGGAGGGAGAAATACACGAAGGCCCGCTGCGTCTCTCGCAATACCATCCGTTCGGGATTGGTCACCAGCCGGACGCTGGTGGTCTGCGGGTCCTCGAGGAGCGTGTCGATCCCGCTAAGTTTTCCGAAGAGCTCCTGGATGTTGGCGAAATAGCTGTCGGCGGGCAGTTCCACCGGCGACACGCGGTTGGCCAGGGGCCGCACCGCTTTCAGGAAGCCGCGCTGAAAGGGAAAGATGTGCTTCATGTACCAGTCGAGCGTGGCCGGCATGCTGACGAATCGCATGGATTCCGCGGTGGGAGCGCAGTCGAGCACGATGACGTCGTAGCGCCCCTCGCGGCGGAACTGATTGACGTACATCATGGCGCTCAGCTCTTCCATGCCGGGGAGAATCGCCAGCTCCTCGGCTTCCACATCGCTCACGCCGGTCGTGCGCAGCACAGAGATCACGTAGGAGGAGATCTCCCGCCAGTGGCGCTTGATCTCCTGCTGGATGTTGACCTCGTGGATGTCCAGCCGGTCGTCCACGCGGTACGGATCGCCTGTCTTGCCGTGGAAGAGGGCGGTTTCCAGGTCGAACGAGTCCCCCAGGCTATGGGCGGGGTCGACGCTCATCACCAGCGTCCGGTAACCCAGGCGGGCCAGTTGCAGGCCGGTAGCGGCAGCCAGGCTGGTTTTCCCCACGCCGCCCTTGCCGCTGAACAGGAGGATGCGCACAACTCGATTCTACCGCCGGCCTAAAGTCGGCACTCGTACCTGCCGATCCAACTTGCATGTTCGAATGGAAGCCTGATTACAGTGTGAAGATTGCCAGCATCGACGGCCAACACCAGAATCTTTTCCGCATGGGTGAAGAGCTTTATGCGGCGATGAGTGCCGGGCAGGGAAAGGCCGTACTTTCCAAGACCCTGGATCGCCTGGTCCAATACACCAAGGTGCATTTTGCTCATGAGGAGCGTCTGATGCGTGCCCATGGCTATCCCGGTCTGGACGCGCACCTCGCGGAGCATCGGGCTCTGACGCAAAAGGTGGTGGCGTTTCAGTCCGATTTCGAAAACGGTAAAGCTCTCATGACGGTACAACTTCTGAACTTTCTGAAGGACTGGCTCCAGCATCACATCGCGGAGTCGGACCAGAAATATGCGCCGTTCCTGAAGGAGAGGGCGGTGGCATAGCTCGGCCGCGCCCATTCCTGGCCTTCCCGAGGTTGTAATATGGGACAGGCCGTTGCGCCCACAAATAGACGGCGCCGCCCGCGCCGAACGGCGGAGGGAGCTTATTGGTAGTACTCGGCATCGACATCGGCGGCACGCAAATTAGAGCGGGGATGGTTGACGAATTGGGCGCAGTTCTGGCGTCCCGGACCGTTGAGACACCGCCCGACCTGGAAGGCTTCGTTCCCTCGTTGCACGCTGCCATCCGCTGGCTGCTGGAGGCCACCTCATTGCCCGCCGGCGTAGGGGTCGGCTGTAAGGGCATCATCAATCCGGACAGCACCCTGGTAGAGGTCCTGCCTGGAGCCCTGCATTATCTGGAAGGTCTCCGCCTGAGCGATCTGGTGGGATTGCCGGTCGAAGTGCCGGTATTTGCCGACAACGACGCCCGCGTGGCATTGGCCGGAGAGATGGTTTGGGGCGCGGCCAAAGGGTTCGACGACGTCGTCATGCTGACCCTTGGGGCGGGCGTCGGCGGCGCCGTAATCGCCAATGGACGGCTATTGCGCGGGCATACCGGGATGGCGGGGAATCTGGGCCATATGACGGTGGATGCCGATGGCGCGCCCTGCTCGTGCGGCAATCGCGGCTGTCTGGAGGCGGCGTTTTCGGCTCGGGCGATCGAAGGCGAAGCATGGTCCGCCGTCCATCGCGGCTGCCCATCCACGCTCACCCGTCTCTTCCGGGAGCAACCGCAACTGGCCACCTGCAGGACCGTCTTTCAGGCCGCCAGCGAGGGCGACGAGCTCTCGCAATCCATCGTCGGAAAAGCCATCCATGTCCTGGCCTCGGCGATCGCCGGGCTGTTGCACATTTTCGACCCCCAGGTGGTGATCCTCGGCGGACAGGTGGTGGATGCCGGGGCCGAATTGCTGACTCCCCTCAAGGACGAGGTGTGGGCCCGTTCCCGCAACCTGCTGGGCCGCGAAGTCCCGATTCTCGAACAAGAGGTTGCGGACAGATCGGGCATCGTCAGCGCGGCAGGATTGGTGATGGCGCCGCGCGGCTAGCCGGCGTCCAAACGCTATCCGTGTATCGCGACGCGCCCTCAAAGACGATGAAAATTGTTGCGGTGGGGCGGTCGCCAACGCCGAGCCGGGGGGCTCGGCTGCGGGTCAGGGGACCCGCCGCACCAGCGCGTCACTCATACCGCAAAGCTTCGGTGGGATTCAAATGCGCCGCGCGGTTGGCCGGCAGGATTCCGAACACCAGCCCCACCAGGCACGACACTCCGAAAGCTACCGCAATCGCCACCCAACTGATGGGAATGCGAATATCCGCGAACAGCCCGACGCTTACCGGAATCGCCACCCCGACCAGAATGCCGACGAGTCCGCCTGAGAGGCTCACCATCATGGCTTCGGTGAGGAATTGCAGCAGGATCAGTTTGGCCGATGCCCCCACCGCCAGCCGTAACCCGATTTCGCGCGTCCGCTCGGTGACGGTCACCAGCATAATGTTCATGATCCCGATGCCCGATATTAGCAGCGTGATCCCCGAAACCAGCACCAACACCAGCGAGAGAATCAGCGAGATGTTCTTGGCGGCATTGAGGATCGCCGTCAGCGTATCGACGCTGTAAGTGGCTCCCGGCCGGTGGCGCGCCGACAGAATCTCCTGTACCCGCGTGGCCGTCCGCTCCACCTCCGGCGCCTGGCGCACCTGAACGTAGAGCGGATCGATGCGTTCCACCGGCGTGAAATAGCGAAGTACGGTAATCGGGATTACCACGGTATCGCGATCCACTTCCGACTGGCCGAAAGTCTCCACCCGCTCGTGAAACGTGCCGATCACCGTAAACTGCAAGCCATACAAGCGCGTGACCTGCCCCAGCGCGGCCGCCGCGCTGCCGTACATGCGTTCCGCCAGGTGGTCGGTAAGGAGCGCGACTTTTTCGCGGCGCGCGATGTCCCCCGCGTCGAGGAAACGGCCGGTGCCGATCACCAGGTTCCGCACCGCGCTGTAATACTCATCCGTTCCATTAATTTTGATGTCTTGCAGCTTGCCGCCAATCAGGATCTGGTCGTAGTTCGACATCACCGCCGTGGCCGCGCTGATATCGGTGGCGAGCTCCGACCGGATCGCCGCCACGTCCGCAATTTTCACGTAGTCGGCATCGGCCGTCGGGCGGGATGGCCCGCCGGTGGCGTAATAGGCGAAGATGATGTTCGATCCCACGCCTTCCACCTGCTCCAGGATGTAATCGCGGCTGGTGAGCGAGATGGTCACCACCAGGATCACCGACGCCGTACCGATCACCATGCCGAGGCCGGTGAGGAGCGATCGCACGGGGTTGGCGTGTAGCGCTTGCGCGCTGAAGCGGAGAGACTCGCCGAGGAACATGGACCGGTTAGCCGCCGTGCGCCTCTCGCAGAAGCTTGGCAGCTTGCGCTTTGGGCGGATCGTCAGGCTGCAGATCCATAGTCATGTATCGCTTTAGCAATTCTCTTGCAACATCCAGATTACGATTAGCTTCTACGTATACGCAAGCTCTCGCATAAACTACTCTTGGGCTGTTCGGCGCCACCTTATCGGCGCGTTCGAAACTTTGCTCGGCTTCCTGGTAGCGGCCCTGTTTCATGAGAAAACGGGCCAGATCGATGATCTTGCCTACCTGCTGCGGGGCCAGTTCCACGGCACGGCGCAGGTGGGCCTCGGCGGTGCGCGATTCCTTTCGCTTCTCGGCCAGTTTGGCCTCCGCCCACTGACCATCCGCCGGACTGATTTGCGTCATCCGTTCGGCCGTCGCCTCGGCCTTGTCCAAGCCGCCCCCGAGGAATCCGGGTGCATCCAGGTAATACTCGAATAAATCGCTCTGAGCATCCAGATTGGTTGGATTTAGCTGCACAGACTTTTCCAGATACTGACGGGCTTTGGAAGCGTAGGCCGGCGCCGTAAACGGACTGGAAGTCTCCGCCCGCCGGCCCCAGGCCCGGCCTGACCACAGGGCGTATTCGGCGTTGAAGGGGTCCATCTGGACGGCTTTTTCGAGGACGTCGGTGGCACGCCGGTAGTCGGCCTGCATGTAGTAGTCGCGGCCCATCAATTCGAAAACCGCGCCATCTTTCGGTTGAATCGCCTGTAATACATTCAGTGAATGCTCATAATTCGTTGAATTATAGAGCTTTTGCGCTTCTATTAACCGGGGGTCAGCCGCCCCGGCAAGACGCGCCGCCCCTAGCACGACCGCCAGAATTCCCAATCCCGGTGCCACCCGTTGCCGTATCATGATCGCTATCTATGTGATGGCTGGCACGCCAAAGATGTTTCTATTTCTTTGTGCCGGGGCCCGTGATCACCGGATTGGCTTCCTTCCGCGCGCGCGCCAATTCCTCCCGAATCAAAGGGTTCTGAGGATAGTCGTTGGCCAGTCCGGCCAGAATCGCCTCGGCGTCGCGGGACCGCTTCTCGCGCATGGCGATCACCGCCAGCAGCATGCGGGCGAACGGACCGGAGTACTTGCCCTGTTTGGCCACCAGCTCCAGCTCGTCGATTCCCTTTTTCTTGTTGCCTTCCACGTTGTCCATGTGTACGAACCAGCGGAGGAAGAAGGGCAAGCTCCCCACGATGTATTCGGCGGTCCCGAAGGTCATGTAGGCGTCCACCACCGGAGGCTTCAAATCGAGCAGCTTCTTGGCCCAGATGTGACTTTTCTTGGCCAAAGCGAAGCTGCCGAAGCGACGTTTCTCGATTAATGCCGCGTAGTCGGTCACCAGGCCGCTAGTCATGCAGAGAGCCAGCAAAGCGTCCGGATCGTCCGCGTGGGCCGCCAGCCGGGCATTGGCTAATTTGTCGGATTCGTCCACAGTCTGGAAGAACTTGGTGCGGATCGCCGGATCGGGGACCAGTTTGTGCCGGTCGACCACCTTGTCGTCATCGGTGAAAAAATCGAGTTCAAGGATACGCAGGCGGTCGAGCTCGGAAAACAGATACGCCGCGGCTTTTGTGGCCACCAGCATCGGTTCTTTCGGGTCGAGTTGGCGCTGGCGATCGAGAACCTCATGCGCCCCCTTGAAATCGAAATTGTATAAGCGGTTGTAAGCGCGCTGGAGGGCGGCTTCATTGTCGACCTTTTCCACCTGCGCGGCCGATGCCACGCCAGCGGCTAGACAAATTGAAAGCAGGCAGGCGAAACGCAAAAATCGGGATACCTTTTCTGTCTCCGGAGAGGCGAATTTACCCACTAGAATCTCTCGACGGCTCGGCAAGGATGAGGGTTACACCTGTTTCGCCGCGAACTTGCAGTCGGATGCCACTACACACTCTTCGCAGAGCGGCCGATTGGTGCGGCAAACGGCCTTCCCATGATACCGCAGCAGCAAGTGCGCCCGCGTGAGCGCCGCGGCATTTTTCGGAATCTGCTCCGCAATGGCACCCTGAACGGACCGGTAAGTGGCGCCGTAATTCTTCTGCGCGCGGCCGAAGCCGACACGTTCGAGCACGCGCAAGCCGTTCGATTCGAGCGGGAGCCCGGAGCTCATCCCGCAGAGCATGAGGATTTTCTCGGCCCCCGGCTGCCCGATGTTCGGGAATTGGTGCAGGGCACGTTTAGCTTTGTCATATGGCAATTCGAGAATCGAGTCGAGATTGCCGGCAAACTGCGAGATGGCGATGCGGGCGATTTCCCGCCATCGAAACACCCGCGTTTCGGGCCGCATGCCACCCAATTTAGCCAGCGGCAGGAGCACTGCCTGATCGGCCTTCCAGATGGACTCCGCGTCCATGCCGACCTGTTGCCGCAGGCCCTCGAAGACGGCCGCGCGCCGTTCGTCGGGGAGCAGATAGCAGGCGTTCTCCCACATCACCAGCTCAAACGGTCCGCGGGCCGGCGGCAACGCAGGTTCGCCATAGGCCTTCTTCAGTCTGGCGATGAGCTTCTTGAACTCGATCACGGTTCTCCAGATTATACATACCGAGCCGCGCGCGTGAGCAAGCGGTTTCTTGAAAAATAGGCTAGGCTGTCGCCCGGCGGGGCAAGCTAAAGCATACCCCACGTGGGACATGCTTCAGCTTGTCCAAGCGAGCGAAGCTCGCCCTAGCCCGCGGCGCCGTGCAGTATACTTTTAGAGCGGCGAGCAAACCTATGAGTTTTTTTTCCAAACAGTTCATCGACGTCATTCAGTGGACCGAACCGGGCGAAGGCATTCTGGCCTACCGCTACCCCATGGAAGACCAGGAAATCCAGAATGGCGGCAAGTTGACGGTACGCGATTCGCAGCTGGCCATCTTCGTCAATGAAGGCCAGATTGCCGACGTGTTTCAGCCCGGGCTGTACACGCTCACCACGCATACGCTGCCCATCCTCACGTACCTGCGAAATTGGGACAAAGCCTTCAAATCGCCATTCAAATCGGACGTTTACTACTTCTCCACGCGTCTGCAGATCAATCAGAAGTGGGGCACCACCACTCCCATCACCATCCGCGACAAGGAATTTGGCGCGGTCCGCCTGCGCGCCTACGGAATCTACGCCTACCGCATCAACGATCCGAAGGTGTTCTACGAAAAAATCAGCGGCACGCGCGAAACCTACGCCGTCGCCGATCTGGACGGCCAGTTGCGCAACACCATCGTGGGGCAGATGACCAGCGCCTTCGCCGGCAGCGCCATTTCGTTCCTCGATATGGCAGCCGCGCAGCAGCAGTTCGGCGTGAATATGCTCGCCGCTTTGAAGCCGGTGTTTGCCGACCTCGGCCTGCTGCTCGATAGCTTCGTGGTGGAGAATATCTCGCTGCCCGATGAATTGCAGAAGCTGCTCGATCAGCGCATCGGGATGAATATGGTGGGCGACATGGGGCGCTATACGCAATTCCAGGTGGCGCAATCGATGCCGATCGCCGCGGCGAATGAGGGCGGCGGGGCCGCCGGGGCCGGGGTTGGCTTGGGAGCCGGCCTGGCGATGGCGCAACAGATGATGGGCGCCATGCATCCGCCGGCGCCCGCTCCTCCGGCGGTGCCCGAGGCCGCGCCGCCCGCGCCGGCGGCCGGCGGCGCCACCAAGTTCTGCATCTCTTGCGGCAAGCCCATTCCGCGCGCGGCGCATTTCTGCTCGGAATGCGGCGGCGCGCAACAATAGAGTTCCCGCATGACGCCTGAAAAGAAGGCTGCGCAATTCCCTTGCCCGGGGTGCGCGGCAGATATGCAGTTCGACCCTGCCACGGGTGGAATGAAGTGCCTGTTCTGCGGCCAAACGGTGGCTCTTGCCGGAGCGAGTGGCAGGGAGTCCGTGGCCCCTCATGGCTTCGATGAGTTCGTGGCCGCGGGCGCCGCCAAGTTACAGCCGCTCACCGGCCAGGCGCTCCAAGTGAGCTGCGACGGCTGCGGCAGCGTGGTGGCTTTCGAGCCTCCGCAGGTGTCCGGCAACTGCCCGTTCTGCGGCGCCGGCTTGGTGGCGCAAGCCAAGGCCGCCGATCCGCTCATCGCTCCCGACGGTCTTCTGCCCGCCAAGGTTCCCAAGGAGCAAGCCACCGGGGAGATTAAGCAATGGCTGCAATCGCGCTGGTTCGCCCCCAATGCCCTGAAGCGATTCGCGCGGCCGGAAGGCATCAACGGCGTCTACCTGCCCTTCTGGGACTACGACGCCGATACCGACAGCCGCTACACCGGCGCCCGCGGCCAGCATTATTACGAGACGGAATACTATACCGAGACGGACAACCACGGTAACAGCGTGCAGCGCAGCCGGCAGGTGCAGCGTACCGCGTGGTACCCGTGCGCGGGCGAGGTGTCGCGGCATTTTGACGGCGTGCTGGTGGCCGCATCGAAAGCGGTGAACGAAGCCAAATTGAACGCCCTCGAACCGTGGGACCTGGAGTCGATGCGGCCTTACGAGCCGGCCTACCTGTCGGGGTTCAAAGCGCAGCGATATCAGTTGGAACTGCCCGACGGCTTCCAAAAGGCCAAGGGCGTCATGAGTAGCACCATCGCCCAAGACGTGCGCCGCAATATCGGCGGAGACGAGCAGCGCATCGACGACATTCAGACGCTGTACGCCAACGTGATGTTCCGGCATCTGCTGCTGCCCGTGTGGATCGGCGCTTATAAGTTCCGCGATAAGGTGTATCAGGTGGCGGTGAATGCCCGCACGGGCGAGGTGCAGGGCGAACGGCCGTACAGCACGGCGAAGATCGCTGCGCTGGTGGCGGCGATCGTGCTCTTCATCGTGCTGCTGATCGTGCTGAAGTCGTCACACTGATCGCGCGGCGCACTGTCATTCGGCGGCGGCGACGGCGTCTGACCGCGGAGATTTCGTGCGCTTGCACGCCAGCAGCGCCGTTTGAAAATCGACCAGCGGTGCGGTGTGCGCTTTGCCGCCACTCCTTTCCGAGTGCGGCCAGTGCCCGATACAGCTGTGTCGCAGCCGTTTACCTAACGCCTTCGCGGTTTCATCGATGGGGTTCGAGTCAATGGCCGGACCTATTAGAGTTGCGCTCCCGAGCGTTCAAGCAGTGCGGGGATCTCTACGCGTTCGGCACGCTGCCGGCGAGTCGCGGCCTCACCCGCTAAGCCGCTTGATAAGCCACATCCGGAGCCAAGAGCTTTCAATGTTGCGCGGGCGTCAACAACGAACTGCAAGGTGAGGTCGTAACTGCCCTTGAGTCCGGTTTCATCCACCACGGGGGCATCGACGCCGGTGCCGTTCGCGCGAAGGGCGCGGGCCAGAGTCGCCATAGTCGCCTTGCGGCAGGTCATTTGACCGAAGCACCCGCTTGGCGCCGTGGAGTTGCCGGTGGACTCCTGCAGTTTGAGGCCGTGCGGGCCAACCTGCAACAGATACACCCGCTCGGGTTGGTCCTCCTTGTGAACTCGCAGGTGGAACCGTTCGGCCAGAAGCGCGCGCAGCATCAGGCGGGAGTCCGCCTCGGAAGCCTTTTCGTCGCCCTTGGCCGACACATCGAAGCGACTAGGTCTTTGACTGCCTGAAAAGATTCTAAAAACCATTTTTATGCAGAATTGTTTTGGCGCATACTCAGGATATGGGTCGTCCACCTCTGAATATCGATATCGCCAAGAAGGATCAGCACCAATTACGAACACTGCTGAAGAGTGGGGTGCAACAGGTCCGAGTGGTGCTGCGGGCCTTGGCGCTCTTGCAGTTAGCAGAGGCTGCCAGTGCTCCGCAGATCGCCAAGGTGGTCCCTCTCACCCCACAGGCAATTCGCCGCCTCGGCCATCGCTATCAGCAGGCCGGCCTGGATGGTGCCCTTTACGAGAAACAGAGGCCCGGCGCAGTCGAGGTGCTGGACGCTAACCAGAAACAGCGGATCATCGCGATGGTCTGCAGCGATCCGCCAGCAGGTCGCGCCCGCTGGACGGTTCGTCTGGTGGCCGAAGAAGCGGTGAAACGAAAACTGGTGCCGCAAGTGGGAAGGGAGACGATTCGGATTCTGCTGGTCCACCACGATTTCAAGCCGTGGCGGGAAAAAAATGTGGTGCGTGGCGGATCTCGACGAGGAGTACATCGCGAAGATGGAGGACGTGCTTGAAGTGTATGAACGTCCCTACGATCCGGAGCAACCGGTTGTCTGCCGGGACGAAAAGCCGGTTACATTGCACGCCGATATCCGGCCGTCTTCTGCGGCCGTACCCGGTCGGGAAGCCAGACGGGACAATGAATATGAACGATGTGGCACGGCCAATGTTTTCTGCGCAGTAGAGCCAAAAGCGGGACGTCATTTCACGTTCCCGACGCCGGACCGTTCGGGCTTTGAATTTGCCCGTGTTGCGGTCACCTTGGCGCTGGAATACCCGAACGCCAAGACCATCCACTTGGTAATGGATAATCTGAACCGCCGCAAGGCCCTGAGCGATGTTTTCGGCGCCGAAATGGCCAATGAGGTCTGGGGCCGCTTCACCGTTCACTACGCGCCAACTCATGGCAGTTGGCTCAATCAGGCGGAGATTGAAATCGGGATGTTCGCGCGGCAATGTTTAGGTAAGCGACGAATCCCTAGTCTCAAGATCCTGCGAGAGGAAGCGCGGGCCTGGAACCGACGCGTGAACCGAGATCGCATCAAAATCAACTGGAAGTTTGATCGCAAAGCAGCCCGACGTAAATTCGGCTACAAAAAAAACTTTTTCAAGCGGCCAAAGACCTAGTATCCGACCACTTCGGTCCGCCACGCACATCATCGACTGGGATCGAGTAGGCGGTGCCGACGAGGTGGCGTAGCGTTGCCCACTTGATGAGGAGCCGTCCATGCTCGAATGCTCCGGTCTCAGACGTCGAAGTTGTGTCAATCTTAAGAGTGGCCGCTTCAAACGTCGGCGGCTGGTCGGCCGCCTGCGCGAACCCACCGGGCACCCAAAGAAATACCGCCATTCCAGTCTTCATGAGTCCCCCTCAAAACGAGACGAAGGCGCGGAATAAAACGTAGAGGCGAAAGCGTAGGCCGAGCTTCCATCTACGGAAGCTTAAACACAAACCGGCACCCTCTGCGACGCGCCAAGGGCCGTTAGGTGGGCATCTCGCTGATTTGAGCATCCGGCCTGTGCCCGGAGCGGATAACGCGCCACTCGTAGAGAGCCGGGAGCGAACAGTGTCGGAGCCGATCACGACAGTAGCCCGTTTTCCCGGCCCGCAGTACAGCGGCGGAATGCCCGTGAAGCGCCACTGCGTCTCGCACACGGGGCCAAGACCTCCGGCCGCAACGATGACCTTCAGGCAGAAGCTCGAACCGGGACTTTCCAGCGCCCGCTCCAGGGCAGCGTATAATGCATTCATGGCTACCGTGAGCTATCTCGACCGGTTGCTTGAACCGCTGACCGAGGCCTTCACGCCGAAGATGGCTTCGATTCTCCTGGAACTCCGCGCTGACCCGGAATTGGAAGCGCATATCGGCGAGTTGCGGCGGAAGGCGAATGACGGGACGTTCACGCCGGCGGAAGAAGCCGAGTATAAGGATTTTGTCGAGGCCGTCGATCTGATTTCAATCATGCAGGCAAAGGCCCGCCGCTTTCTCGCCAGGCAGTCCGCTTAGCATGGACCCAGGTTTGCGGGAAGTTGTTCGAAAACGTGCTGGACATGCCTGTGAGTATTGCCGCATGCCGCAGGCGGCGACGCCTCTGATTCCTTTCCATGTCGAACACATCGTATCGAAGCAACACGGTGGTACGGACGATCCTAGCGGCCTCGCGCTTGCCTGCGACCGCTGCAACGCTTACAAAGGGCCGAACCTCACGAGCGTCGATCCCGACACGCGCACGCTGGCGGCACTGTTCAACCCGCGTCGAGACGTCTGGAGCGATCACTTTGTCGTTCGAGGCGGAGAAATTCTTGGGCTGACGCCCACTGGCCGCGCGACGGTTCGCCTGCTCAACAGGAACGCCCCACGGCGCGTGGAACTACGCGAAGGATGCCGGCGGGATGCTGAGTGGCAAGTATAAAGTCCAACGTTCCGGCCAGCGGGGCGTTGCTCACGCTGGTGCTGTTCCACAAACAGCTCGATCTGTGCGCGTTCGTCGGCATCATCATGCTGTTCGGTGTGGTGAAGAAGAACGCCATCATGATGGATTTCGCCATCGATCAGCGGAAGATGGGGCACTCGGCGCGGGAGTCGATCTGGCAGGGCTGTCTGTTGCGCTTCCGGCCGATCATGATGACCACGGTGGCGGCGCTGTTTGGCACGCTTCCGATTGCGCTGGGATACGGCGAAGGCGCCGACGCCCGCCAGCCGCTGGGTCTGGCGGTGGTCGGCGGCCTGTTGGTGAGCCAGTTCCTGACGCTGTACATCACGCCGGTGATCTACCTCTACCTGGAGCGCTTCCAGGAGTGGCTCCGCGGGGAGAATGCAGTCCAATCGCTCACCGTGGCGGAGGGAGATTAAAGAACCAGGCGGTGGGGCGGGTCTAGTAGGCGTTAACTTGAGCCATGAGGATCGTTTCTTGTGCCCTGAGAATTTCCCCATCCGGGCCCGGAACGTCCGCTCTGTCCGAGTGGCCGGATGATCCGCCTGGCGCCCTCGGACACGCCATTTCCGCGGGCAGCGCGTGATACGGCCAAGTTGCCGGCAGATCGCCGGGGTCAGTTTCCGATGTCGCTACTCTTCGTCCGCTACTCTCGATTGGCGGGTGATCCAACCCCAGCCGGTGCGGTACCGCTCAATCGCGGGGTGCGAGTTGGCGCGTGCGGTGGATGGCCGCGCGTATGCCAAATGCTGCTAACCGGCAAAAGACGGGATTGGTTTTACCGCCGCATGACAGGCCGCACGAACGGCGTGTCGTGGTCGCGGAAGCCCCGGACGGCGACTTTCTTGAGGACGGTCAACGACGTTGGGTTCTTAGCCGGACGGACCGCCGCGCTGCAACATGGTTTAGCGGGCTTGTCGCAGCCTGTCTCGGATCGGCGCGACTTCTTCGGCCGCGGGGAACCAGTCAATCAGAGGTCCAACGAGCACCCCTCCGGGTCGATCGGAGCGGGAACCGTGCATCTCGATCAGCCGCAGGGCGTCTCGCCGCTGTTCCGGGCTCGATCCCGTCCAGCCGGCCACTGCGGAGGCGTAGTCCCGCGCGGCCAAGGCGCGCATCACCCGCGTGGAGAAGCCTCCGCCGGTGTCCTCCACGCTTGCAAATTTCGTCGCCTCCTTGGCCGTGGATATGGCATCCTCGAACCTGCCCTGCGCCGCGAACGCTCGCGCGAGCAGGTGCAGTGCCGACCACCAAAGATCGGGGTTCGGCTTCCAGTCCCGATTGGATTCCAGCGTCTCGCGTAGCTCCCGTACCGCATCCGCGAAGCGCCGGTCGCCCAACAGTGCCGCTCCCAGTGTGATCCGGTTCACCAGGATTCGTACGCGGCCTTTATCCAGGCTAGCTTCCGCCCCGGCAGTCAGGTGCAGGTTCTTTTGGGCGAGAGACACCGCTTCCGAGCTCTCGTTCGGAGGGCCGGCGGCAAGGGCCAGCGCCAGGTATGCGCGTACTTGCGTCCCGGCGTTGGTAAAGACCGCGTTGGCCGGGTCTTCGGCGGCCAGCACCTCGAACTCCGATAGCGATTTGCGGAGGGTTGCCACGCCCTCTTCCCGCCTCCCGGAGGCCCATTCGATCTCCCCCAAGGTGCTCTCCGCCTGCGCATGGCGCATCCGGCAGCTGGCCGCCGGGCAGCCTGCCACCGCCTCCACCGACCGCTGCGCGGTCAGTTCCACCTGTTCCGAGATCCCTTCCTGCATCCAGGTGGAAATCACTAATTCCCGCTCCAGATGCGATAAGTGGTCGAGCTTTTCCGGATCCTTCATCCACTGTGCCGGAATGCCGCCGCGGAAGGTTTCCAAGGCCTTGCGATGAAGCGCCAGTCCCTCCGTTTCAAGCCCCTGGGTGAAAAGGATCGTGCCCAATTCCATGTACCCGATCGAAAGATACCAGTTCGCCTGAACCAGGTCCCGCATCTTCGAAGTCATGCCGCCGATTTCGTTTTCCAGTTGGCGGGCAGCCTTTACGCCCTCTTTCTCGCGTCCCAGCCGGTATTGCAGGTGTAGCCAGGTAGAGAGGGCCTCGATCTGCCCGCGCCGGACCTCCGGATCGCCAGGCTTCTGGCGAGCCAGAGCCGTGTACAACTCCACCGCTCTTTTCACGTAACCCGCCGCTCCAGCCGGATCGCCTTCCGATCCGGCGGCGCTGTATGGCCCTTTCGCAAGCCCGATCTCCAGATTCGCGCGGGCCAGCTCCATTTGGAGCGCGGGGTCGCCGCCGGCATCCTGGCTGAGCGCGTTCAGGGCACCCTCTGCGTCGCGCATCAATTGGCCGCGCAGCGCGGTCCGATTGGGAATCTCGGCGAGCTGGGCCGGGCGCTCGATGATGATGCGGCGTACCACCTGGCGTAAAGCCACGGCGGCGGAGTTGGCGCGGCTTTGCTGGCGCAACGCAAACGCCATCGCGATAGACGCCGACAGCAGCAGCGCCATCAGCACGGCCGCGGCGCCGATCCAGTACTTGTGCCGGGCCGCCATCTTCCGCAGCCGGTACGCGGCGGAAAGCGGACCAGCCTCCACAGGTTCGCCATCCAGAAACCGGCGCAGGTCGGCGCCCAATGCTTCGGCGGTTTGATAGCGCCGGGCACGGTCCTTTTCCAAAGCCCTGGCGAGGATCCAGTCGAGCTCGCGAAGCTCGGGATTTCCGGTTAGCCGGCTGACGGGCTGGGGCGTTTGGCCGCGAATCCGCCGCAGAATTTCGGTGTACGTCAGATCTTCCAGAGAAAGGCCCGGAAGCGGCGCCTTGCCGCAAACCAGGAGGTAAAGCAGCGCTCCCAGGGAATAGACGTCGGCGCGCGTATCGACGTCGGTGGCGCCGCCTTCGGCCTGCTCCGGACTCATGAATTCGAAGGTGCCCATGATGGCGCCGGCGCGGGTAGCTCCCGGCATCTCCGCAGGCAGGCCCGCGATGGCCTTGGCTATGCCGAAGTCGATCACCTTAGGCACGGCCTTCCCGTCGTAAGCGGTGACCAGCACGTTGGAAGGCTTGATGTCGCGGTGAATGATTCCCTTCTGGTGGGCGTGCTGGATGGCCTGGCAAACCTGGATCATCAGGCCGATCCGGCCGCGCAGCGGCAGTCCTTCCTCCTGGCAGAAAGCGGCGATCGTCCGCCCGGCTACCAACTCCATTACGAAGTACGGCAAACCGCGGGACGTCTCGCCGGCGTCCAGCACCCGCGCGATGTTCGGATGGTCCATGATGGCGAGCGCCTGCCGCTCCATCAGGAAGCGGGCCACCAGTTGCCGGGACGCCATGCCCGGCCGGACGACCTTCAGCGCCACATCGCGGACCACCGGCGCCGATTGGCGGGCGCGAAAGACAATCCCCATGCCGCCTTCGCCGAGCTTCTCCTGGATTTCGTAAGCGCCGGCCGTTCCATAGTCCTCGGGACCGCCACCCAAGTCCTGCGGTGCCTGGGTGGGAAAGAAATTGCGGGAATCGCCCTCGGCCGAGAGCAAGCTCTCCACCTCGCGCCGCACGGAGTCGTCCTTACAGGCGAGCGCCAGGTAGGCAGAACGCTCCGCTGGCGGCAGGGTCAATGCTTCCAGGCAGATCCGCTCCAATTCGGCCAGCTTGGACTTCATTCCTTGAGTTCCCTGGCCAGCCATAGTTTGGCGAAGCTCCAGTCGCGTTTGATGGTGTCCACCGAGACCGCGAGCACCTCGGCAATTTCCCCGTTCGAAAGTCCGCCGAAGATGCGCAATTCGACCACCTGCGCTTTTCGCGCGTCGGCCGCCGCCAGCCGGTCGAGCGCTTCATCCAGGGCCAGAACGTCGAGTTCCTGACTGGCAGCGGGAAGGTTGGAGTCCTCGATGGCGATCCGCTGCCAGCCGCCGCCCCGTTTCTCGCGGCCGTGGACGCGGGCTGAATCGGTCACCACCTGGCGCATCAGCCGGGCTGCAATCGCGAAGAAATGGGTTCGGTCGTTCCAGCTCACCTGGCTGGCGTCCACTAAGCGCAGGTAAACTTCGTTGACCAACACGGTCGGCTGCATGGAGCTATCCGCGGGAAGCGAGCGCGCGCGGCGGCGAGCCAGTTGACGCAAGTCTTCGTACACCAACTCGATTAACTGGTCGAGCGCCAGCTTGTCGCCCGCGCTCCACTGCTTGAGCAGTTCGGTTATGTTGCGATGACCGGCTTCCATATCGGTGTCGCGAAGAATTTCCGATCGGCGATGCACCTTTTCGCGTTCAAAAAACGAATTCGCTTACAAGGGATGCTAGCGTATTCTACCTTGCCCGGGCGACGGGCGGGTGTGCGTCAGCCATTTCAAGCTTGGAGGGGAGCTACCCGTGAGACCAAAAACGATTTCCGTGACACGCTTGACACAATCTATTATTTATCAGCCGCTGGCCGCATTTCTGGCGATCGTGCTGATGCCGGTATTTTCCGTGCTCCAATTCGGCCCGGGGCCCAAGGCTTTCCAGGCCTCGGCTTCCCCGAGCCCGGCGCCCACGGGTACCATCGCGCCCACCACGCCAGGCTCCCTGACCGCCTCGTGGTCACAGGATCTAGCCACCCTAACGGCCAGCCTGACCTGGACAGCCTCCGCCGATCCGGCCAGCCCGACCATTACTTATCACGTGGAGTTCGGTTCGGAAACCGTCGACAGCACCGGCTTTATCACTAACGGCACCGGTTTCAACGAGATCGCGACCACCACCCTCACTTCATACTCAGACACGGACAGACCGTTCGCGCCCGATGGGGGCACCACGTTCTTTTATCGCGTGCGAGCTGCCGATTCCAGCGGCAACTACAGCGGTTACTCCAACATCGTCCAGTATCCGGCTCCCACGAATTCCGGCGGCAAAATCACCCAGACGTACGACCCGTGCGTCCAATCGACATGTTATTTCAGCTACGCACAAGACCTGGTGCAGTTGGAAAGCGATGCGGTCAACGCGTACCTGGCTGAACACGACCTTCCCGCCACCGACGCCCACATCATCTACGATGACGGGCGGCCGGATCTGCGCAACGCCATTCGCGGGAACATGCTCTCCATCCTGCTAGGCATTATCACAAAGGCGTCATCGTCCAGGACGACGCACGAGCAGAACCTGTACAACTGGTTACAACTTCTGATTCAGGGCAACGAGATCAACTTATATACCGCCGCGATCAGTCAATATAATGCCTGGCAGGCAAACCAGTGCGGGTTCACGCTCGATCCCCAAATCGCTTCCGCGATCAATGCCTCATACGATGGCACACCCTGGTGTGAAGCGGGGTTTTCGGAGCTACCGCCGGCTCCCACGGTTCCCCCGCAAGGCTATTTCATCGCTTACGGAATCGAGCAATCTTATGCGCTGCCGGCTTATCAATATCCCAATTTTCCTTCGCTCACCAACGGAACGGCCTTAAGCCTCAATGAAGTCATGGGAGTGGCCACCGCCGCCGATACCGCGATTTTCGCCGCTATCGCCGGAGGCGCGCTCGCTGCCAGTTTCGTTGCCGCCGATGCAGGCTTCCTTGGGATTACCGGGATTGGACTCGCAGCGAGCGACTTGGCCCTGGCGCTCCTGCCTACAGTGACCTCGGCGGTGACGGCATTAGGCTCTGTGGCCCTCGCTGCCGGACCACTCGCCATCATTCTGATCGCCGTCGTGATCGGCGTTTCCTATCTCATAGACTTGCTCAACTATGACAACACGATTGCCGCCCTCAACGGGATGAGCGCTACGTTGAGCCTGGATATCGCTTCGCCCCCGGACTTGGCGGCCATGGCCACCGATCCCACCGGGATCTTCAAGATCAACCAAACTCTGGTGTCGCAAACTCTCCCGGATAACCCCAGCACGGCCACGCTACCGGCGCATCAGTCGACCGATCCGCTCTTTGCCATCACCCCTCAGGGTTTTTCGCAAACAGTGAGCCCCACGCTGGCGTATCAGGACTGGGCCGGAATCAATTGGTCGGCACAGACGTACGGCGGCTGGTTCGTCCAAACCTGCTCGAGCGCTACCGGATGCCCTCAGGCGGACAGCATCATCGGCAGCATCAATTACGTCGACTGGTCCGGGGTGAAGCGGATCGCATCGCGGTTCGGGAACAATTTCGTGGTCACCGAGGCCAGTCCTGCCTCTACCGACGTGACTTGCCCGGCCGACCAAACCACGGGCCTCACCATCTCGCCGGCCAGCAATTGTTTGAGTTATGTGACCAATCAGATTCAGCTAATGGATCCCAACGGAATTCCTGACACCGTCACTCTGACCACTCAGGCGTCGACCACCACCACCGTCAGCGCAAACACGATCACCTACGACGCAAATGGATCGGTGACCGTGACGGTAAGCTCGAGCGGTGGAACGCCTACCGGGGATGTGTCGCTGAGCGTAGACGGCGGGGCCGCCACCAGCCAGACGTTGGACGGAAACGGGTCGGCAACCTTCACGATCGGCAGTCCGAACGCGGGGACTCACACCCTGTCGGCTTCCTATGCCGCACAAGGCAATTTCGGACCCAGCAGCGGTAGCGGGAGTCTGCAAGTGAACCAAGCTTCGGACTCGGCCAGTATTAACGCACCGGCAGTTACATACAACGCGAATGGCGCTGTGACCGTAACCGTCAGTTCCAGTGCGGGAACACCGGCCGGGAGTGTGTCGTTGAGTGTTGACGGCGGCTCGCCCAGCACTCAGACGCTGGACGGAACGGGGGCGGCAACTTTTACTATCACCAGTCCGAACGCGGCGAGTCACACGTTATCGGCGTCCTACGCGGCACAGGGCAACTTTGCCGCCACCGGCGCGACCGGGACTCTGCAAGTCATCCCGGCGTCGACCGGGATGACCGTCAGCGCACCCACCGTCACCTACCCGGCGAATGGAACGGTGACGGTGCAGACGACCTCCGCCGCCGGAATACCCACGGGGAGCGTATCGTTGACCGTGGACGGCGGCGCACCGATGACCATGCCGGTGGATGCCACCGGGAAGGCCCAGTTTACGATCAGCAGCCCGGGCATTGGAAATCACAGCTTGTCTGCCTCATACGCCCTACAGGGCAACTTCGCCGCCACCGGCGCAACCGGGACCCTGCTGGTGATCGCGCCCACCACTTTAACGATCAGCGCACCGGCCGTGACTTACAACGCGAATGGATCGGTGACCTTGACGGTGACGTCGCCCTCCGGCACACCTACCGGAACCGTGTCGCTCAGTGTGGATGGCGGATCGGCCACCAGCCAGGCGCTGAACAGCTCCGCGCAGGCGACGTTCACTATCGCCAGTCCCGGCGCGGGGCCTCACTCCTTGAGCGCTTCCTATACGGGCAACTTTAATCCCAGCATCGCGACGGGAACTCTGAGCGTCAACCTCTCGCCAACCATCACCAGCATCACGTCGGGGCTCACCGCAGCTACGGTTACAGGGCAGGGCTACAACGTTGGCGTCAAGGTGGCGGCAGTTGCGCCGGGCGCCGGCACTCCAACCGGCACGGTGATCGTAAGCGACGGCTCGGCAAGCTGCATCGCCACCCTTTCAGGAGGTAGCGGCACTTGCACGCTGACATCGACAACAGCCGTTCTGAAGACCGTTACGGCGACCTACAACTCGGACGGCAACTACCTGAGCACCTCCACGACCGGCGCACATACCGTCAACAAAGCCAGTACAGGCTTGATCGTCGCCTCGTCTGAGACTCCAGCCACGTTCGGGGACTCGGTCGTATTGACGGCCTCGCTTTCGGTGAAGACGCCGGGTTCCGGAACACCCACGGGAGCCATTTCGTGGACCATCGACGGGCAGGCTGCGGGGACTGGGTCCACCTTGACCATCGCAACGCTGCCGGTTGGGACTCACACCGTCTCCGCGAGCTATCCCGGCGACTTGAACTATAGCGGCAGCTCGGGTAGCCTGGCTAACGGCCAGAAGGTGAATGCATACCCGGTCGTCGCGTCCCTGAGCGCACCGTCACAGCAGTATAGCGGTCAGGAAACGTTCACCATCTCCGTGCCGGACACGGTCGTCAACGGGCAGACGGCGACGACAGCGGGTAGTGTTGTCACCTTCTACGTTGGTACCCAGAAAATGGGTGCCTGTACCTTGACGGCCAGTGGAGGCGTTAATACCTGTTCCTTAACGGCCGCGCTGATTGAGCCATCCGCGACGGCAGCCGGAGTTCCTACCGGTGCCCCGCCCAATGGTCAGATGGCGCCCGGCAACCACACCGTTACTGTGAACTACACCGTGGATTCCAACTTTTCAGTCACGGGCAACAGCGCCATGTTATCCATTGCGCAGGAGAACGCGACCTCTGTTTACACCGGCAACACGTTCTACAGCCTGGGCACCGCAACCAGGGGGACATTCGTGCTGAGCGCCACCATACAAGACCCGGCGGCTACCACGAGTGACCCGGCTTACGGCGACATTCGAAACGCCCGTGTGACGTTCGTCGATCGCCTTACGGGCAACGTGTTTAGCGGTTGCGCGAACTTACCGGTCGGCTTGATCGCTTCCTCGAATAGCACGCTCGGGTCCGCGTCCTGCACCACCACGGTGGCCCCGGGCACCTATCAGGTCGCCACCCTGGTGGGCTACAGCAACGCGAGCACAGTCAACAACGCCAGCTACTACTCGGATAACAATCCCAGCGAAGATACCAGCCTCACCGTCGCCCAGACCGGCGCTGGACTGATTACCGGCGGAGGCTTCCTCCAGCTCACCAAGTCTTCCGGCCAGTTGAATCCGACCAACAATGGCACTGGCGCTCAGTCCCACCAGAACTTCGGGTTCATAGTGGCAAGCAACAAAAGCCAAACCAACCTCCCGGGTTACGTCAGCGCGATCGTCCGCAGCCAGGTGGATTTGCATGGCAACGCCTGCTCGGTCTCCCATGCCGGCCACACAACCTGCGTCTATCAGGTGAATTCCACCGAAATCGGTTCCCTAACCGTGGTGAAGGCTCCTAACGCTCTGTGTCCAGCGAACACGCCAACAGGCTCCGAGTGCGCCTCGTTTACTTCGAGTGCCGTCATCACCGATGTCACTCTTCCGTTCAGCTCAACCACGATCGACGGAAACGCGACCATCATCGTCAACGTGGTCGATACGGGCAAGCCGTCAACGGACATGATCTCGTTCCAGGTAAACGCGGCCAGCAACAAGGGCGGCGGCCTCTGGTACTCGAGTAATTGGACGGGCACTCGGACTGCGGAGCAGGGGCTGGCCGAGGGCGGCTTATCTGCTCAGTAGGGCGAGCTGGCCTACCGAGTCGCCGAATGTGTACGGAGTAGCGAATGGCACAGAAGCAAATGTCGAATCAACATGAGGTGAAGCGCTGCCGGGCTATCGCCAAACTCCGGCGCGCGAATTGGGAGCGGTCCGGCCCGGTGATGTCTGAACGCCGGCAGTTGCTCGAAGAAATATGCCCGAGCCCTCGAAACGGATCCGCCGCGCCTCTTTCCTACGCCAAGCCTGTCTGCACGACGCGATGCGGATCGAGGTGGAATCGTTGCTGGCATCCGCCGACTATGCTGAGGCGTTGTTTTGGTGTCGCCGGCAATCCTCGCGGGCTCCTACGATGGTCCCCGCGAGGAGCCTTCCCGGCCGGCGACCGGCCAGGAGATCGGGCCAGCAAAAGCTACCCACCAGTGATTCGGATCGAAATCACGATCTCACCGCAGCAAGTCGTTAAGCGTCGTTAAGCCGAGGCGACGACCGCTTGGGCATCCGCCCCACCTCGGCGGTCTTCATCGCTTTTGGTGCCGCGCCGCGACATGGGGCACTCCCTCGCGGTCGCGGCGCAGAATAAGCGTCGCGACTCAGTGAGACGCCGGAAGCGCGTAGGCCACATACGCTGCGCCGGTGGGGCTGCCGCGCGGGGCCTTCCCCCCATTCGCGTAGATCACCACGTACTGGCGTCCGTTTAACTCATAAGTTATAGGAGTGGCATTACCGGAGAACGGCAGTACATCCTCCCAAAGGAGTGCGCCGCTAGACTTATCGAAGGCGCGGAACTTATGGTCGAAGTTAGTCGCCGCTATAAACACCAGTCCCCCGGCAGTCACAATCGGTCCGCCATAGTTTTCACTTCCGGTGTCCTTGATTCCTTGCGCGACCAGGGCAGGATACTCGCCTAATGGCACCTTCCAGACGTATTCCCCGGTATTGAGATCGATCGCGTTCAGAGTGCCCCAGGGAGGTTGGACGGCGGGATAGCCGTCGGGATCGAGCAAGCGTCGATAGCCGGTGAATCGGTATTTGGCGGCGCTGGGCGCATCGTGGGTGGCCAGCTCCTTATTCTCTCCGTTGAGCACGTATTGAGTCACCGCGGTAACATCGTCGGCGCTCAGATTGGGGAACGACGGCATACGTCCGGCGCCCTGGCGCACGACGGCGGAGATTTCGGCGGCGCTCTTGCGGCCGGCCAGGTTATCGAGGGCGGGGATTTGTGGAGGAGCGCCGCTGCGATCGTCGCCGTGACAGGTGCCGCAATTGGTCAGATAGAGACGCCGCGCGGAATTCACGGTGTTGGTCTCGGCGAGCGCGCCGGTCCAGGCCAGATCGTTGGCATTTACGTAAAATATGCCGGTTTCCGGGTCGAATGCCTGGCCGCCCCATTCCGCTCCGCCGTCGTAACCCGGGAAGATTACGGTCTCCTTGCCAACCGTGAATGGTAGGAATTGGCCACCGCTGCGCAGCTTGGCGAACTCCGCGAGAGCCCACGCATGCGCTTCCGGAGTACGCGTGGTGAGCAGGTCTTCGCTGAGCTTCTGACGCGCATAAGGCCCGGGTTTGGTGGGCAAGGGCTGGGTATCGGCCGCCACTTCGCCCGGAAGGTCGCTCGCCGGATAGCGGCGATACTCAATGGGGAACAGCGGCTTGCCGTTGACGCGATCGAACAAATAGAGCCAGCCTTGTTTCGTGGCCTGCGCCACGGCGTCGACGTTTTTGCCATCGCGCTTTACGGTGACCAGGACGGGCGGAGTGGGAAAATCGCGATCCCATAGATCGTGGTGGACCCCCTGAAAGTGCCAGATGCGCTCCCCGGTATCGGCGTTGAGCGCCAGCAGGCAGTTGGCGAACAGATCGTCGCCCACGCGATCGGCGCCGTAGAAATCGCTGGCGGCCGACCCGGTCGGTACATATACAATGCCACGCTTGGCGTCGACCGACATGCCGGCCCAGTTGTTGGCCGCGCCGGTGTAGGTCCAGGCGTCTTTCGGCCAGGTGTCGTAGCCGAATTCGCCGGGGTGGGGAATGGTGTGGAAGCTCCAGCGCAGCTTGCCGGTGCGAACGTCGTAGGCGCGGATATCGCCGGTGGGCGCGGGAAGCGCCTCGGGAGTGCGATCGCCGACGATCAGCAGATCCTTATAGATGACGCCGGGGCTGGTGAGCACGATGGATTGCTTTTCGGGATCGCGGCCCAATCCTTCGCGCAGATCGATGCGGCCATCGGCGCCGAACGAGGCGATCGGCTTGCCGGTGTGGGCATCGAGCGCGTAAATGTAGTTTTGCACCGCCGCGAAGAGCCGGGGCGCTTTGCCATCAGTCCAATAGACCACGGAGCGATTCGGACCGCGCCCGGCGATGCCGGAATCGAACGTCCAGAGCAGTTTGCCGGTGGCGCCATCGAGCGCGATGGCTTTGTGGCGCGGCGTGAGACCGTACAGCACGCCATCGATGAGGATTGGCTGGGTTTGCGGATCGCCGGCGCCGTCGGCGGTGTCGTAGCTCCACGCCACGGTGAGCTGTTTCACGTTGTTGCGATCGATCTGCTTGAGCTCGGAGTAGCGGATTCCGGCGGGACCGCCGCCATAGGCGGGCCAATCGCGATCTGCGGCTGAGGAGAGCGCGGCGAGCGCGGCGAGAACGAACAAGGTTCGCATGGAACTGACATTCTATCCAAAGATCCGCATTTCCACCGAAATGCCTCTTCTGCGTCATTGACGGGGGCGGACGATGTGGTGGAAAATGAAACAGATGTATCGCCGCAGCGAGGGGAAATCGCTAGTAGTGTGCCGCTTCACAACGGTTGTGGCTACGCTTGCCGGACTGTCGTCTGTCGCCTTTGCGCAAACACCCTCCGTCAACCCGCAAGCTTTCACCGAGCAGTACTGCCTGGCATGCCACGATGACACCAGCCAGGTGGCCGGCATTTCCTTCGAGAGTGTCGACTGGGCTAATCCCGGAAAGAGTGCCGAGATCCTGGAGAAGGCGGGCCGCAAGGTGGGCGCGGGTGAGATGCCGCCGCCCGGCATGCCGCGCCCGACGGTGGCCGGCGCCGAGGCCTTCACCGGCTGGCTGGCGAGCTCGCTGGACAAATATGCCGCCGCGCATCCGAACCCCGGACGGCCGGCCATCCATCGCCTGAATCGCGCCGAGTACAGCAACGCCATTCGCGATTTATTGGATCTCGACACCAAGCCGGGCGACCTGCTCCCGGTGGACGATTCGGGCTACGGTTTCGACAATATCGGCGATGTGCTCACGGTTTCTCCGGCGCTGCTCGAACGGTACCTCTCGGTGGCGCGGCGGGTCAGCCGGGCGGCGGTGGGCGATCTCACACTGAAACCTGCCGACGAAGAGTTCTTGAACCCCAATAAGAAGACGATGGAGCGCGCGAGCGACGATCTGCCGTTCGGTTCGGCGCGCGGAATGTCGTTCCAATACTATTTTCCGCTGGATGCCGAATACCTCATCCGCATCAGGATGAACGGCGAGAACGGAACGGTCCACGAAATTCGCATGCCCATTCAGGCCGGGCTGCGGACCATCGGAGCGGCCTTCGCCAAACAGTCGTTCAAGCCCGAAGTTGTGCCCGGACGGCGGGGTCCGTTTGCGCCCGCTGAAGGAACTGCGGCCCCTGGGCGCGGCGCTCCCGCGCCTCTACCGCGGGGACAGCTCGATTTGCGGCTGGATGGCGCTCGCGTGAAGACCTTCGATGTCGCGGGCGGCTCGGGTCCGCAAGTCGATCGCATGATCGTTTCCGGTCCTTATAAGATCACCGGCCGCGGCGACACTGCCAGCCGCGAACGCATTTTCGTTTGCAAGCCCACGAGCGCCGCGGATGAAGCGACGTGCGCGCACACGATCCTCTCTAAGCTGGCGCGGCGCGCGTTCCGCCGTACCGTGACCGATGTGGATGTGAAACCGCTGCTGGCGTTTTATCAGCGCGGGCGAGCGGAGGGGGACTTCGATCTCGGCATCGAAAAGGCGCTGACCGCCATGCTGGTCTCGCCGAACTTCCTGTTCCGCGTGGAGCACGACCCGAAGGACTCGGCGCCGGGATCGGTATTCCGGATCGGCGATTTCGCGCTGGCGTCGCGGCTTTCGTTTTTCTTGTGGAGCAGCATTCCCGACGACCAGTTGCTGGATCTGGCCGAGCAGGGCAAACTGAAGGATTCCGCGGTGCTCCAGCAGCAGGTGCGGCGCATGCTGGACGATCCGAAATCGCAGGCGCTGGTGGATAATTTCGCGGGACAGTGGCTGTATCTGCGCAAGCTGCAAATCTCGCGTCCGGACCCCGACGTATTTCCGGAGTTTGACGACAGCTTGCGGCAGGCCTTCCGCACGGAGACGTCGCTGTTCTTCCAGAACGTTTTGCGCGAAGATCGCAGCGTGCTGGAACTGCTGGACGCCAATTACACGTACTTGAATCAGCGGCTGGCGGAACATTACGGCATTCCCAACGTGTACGGTCCGCAGTTCCGCAAGGTGACGATGACGGACCCGAATCGCGGTGGATTATTAGGGCAGGGAAGCATCTTGACGGTGACCTCGTACCCCAATCGCACGTCGGTAGTGCAGCGCGGAAAATGGATTCTGGAAAATTTGCTGGGCACACCGCCTCCGCCGCCTCCGCAAGTGGTCCCCGAACTGATACCGCACGGCAAGGACGGCCGGCAGCTCACCATGCGGGAACAGATGGTGCAGCATCGCGCCGATCCGGTCTGTGCGTCGTGCCACTCGCGCATGGACCCGCTCGGATTTGCGTTGGAGAATTACGACGGCGTTGGACGCTGGCGCGATAAGGATGCCGGCAATGCGATTGATGCATCCGGAAAGCTGCCCGATGGATCTACATTTGTAGGCCCGGCGGGACTGAAGAAGATTCTGATTACCAAGGATCGCGACGAGTTCATTAATACCGCGACGGAAAAGCTTCTGCTGTATGCCTTGGGCCGCGGGCTGGAGTATTACGACCAGCCGGCGGTGCGCGCCATTTCGCGTGAGGCCGGCAAGGACGATTACCGCATGTCGGCGCTGATTGCCGCGATCGTGAAGAGTACCCCGTTCGAAATGAGGAGGACCCCGGACCAATGAACTACATCACCCAAAAGCACCTTTCGCGCCGCACACTGCTGCGCGGAGTCGGAACCGCTTTGGCTTTGCCTTGGCTCGACGCCATGATGCCAGCGGCGAAGGCGGCGAAGAGCACGGCTGGCGCACCGGCGGTTCGGCTGGCGTTCGTGTACGTTCCCAACGGGATCATTCCGGGGGCGTGGACTCCCAGCGTGGAGGGGGCGAACTTCGAATTCACCCGCACCATGAAGGCGCTGGAACCGTTCCGCGAGCACGTGGTGGTGATGTCCGGCTTGGCGCAGATTAACGGTCGCGCCTTAGGCGATGGGGCGGGCGACCACGCACGCGCAGGGGCCACCTGGCTCACGGGCGTGCACCCCAAGAAGACGGAAGGCGCCGGCATTCACGCCGGGATTTCCGCCGACCAGATTGCCGCCAAGGAGTTCGGCAAGAGCACGCAGTTCGCGTCGCTCGAGATCGGGCTGGAATCGCCGAGTCTGGCGGGCGGTTGCGACTCGGGCTATAGCTGCGCTTACTCCAACACGATCTCCTGGCGCGGCCCCACCACGCCGAACCCGGTGGAAATCAATCCGCGCGCGGTGTTCGAGCGGCTCTTCGGCGAAGGCGACAGCACCGATCCGAAGGCGCGCATGCGCAACTTCAAGGAACAGGGCAGCCTGCTCGATTACATCACCGGCGATATCGACCGCATGGAGACCAGTCTCGGTCCGCGCGATCGCGGCAAGCTGACGGAGTACCTGGATGCCATCCGCGACGTGGAGCGGCGCATCCAGATGGCCGAAGCGCAGAACGACAGCATGAAGGTGCCGGTGATCGAGCGGCCGGCGGGCGTGCCGGCGGAGTTCGAGGATCACGCCATGCTGATGATGGACCTGCAGACCATCGCGTTCCAGGCCGATTTGACCCGCGTCATCACGTTCATGATGGCGCGCGAAGGCAGCGACCGGAGCTATCGCCAGATCGGCATTTCCGACGGCCACCATCCGCTGACGCACCACCAGAACGATCCCGAAAAGATCGAGAAGGTTACGCAGATTAACACCTACCACGTGAAGATGCTGGCCTATTATCTGGAGAAGTTGCGTTCCACTCCGGATGGCGATGGCAACCTGCTGGACCACTCGTTGGTTCTGTACGGGAGCAGTATTTGCGACGGCAACGCGCACACCCACCACGACCTTCCCCTGGTGATGGTGGGCGGCGCGGCGGGACAGATCAAGGGCGGGCGCCACCTGCGGTATCCCAAGGAAACGCCCATGAACAACCTGCTGCTGACCATGCTCGATAAGGCCAAGGTTCCGGTTCCCGAGAAGCTCGGCGACAGCACCGGCGAACTCAAGCTGCTCGAGGTCTAGAATGCGAACGGTTTTGGCCGCGCTGATATGCGCGGGTGTGTCGCTGGCGGCCACCGATCTGCGTCTGCTGGACGCTGTGAAACGGCGCGACCACAAAGCGTTTCTGGCGCTCCTGAAGGCTAAGGCCGACGTGAACGCCGCGCAGCCGGATGGCGCCACGGCCCTCGCGTGGGCCTCTTACCTGGACGATCGCGATTCGGCGCTCGCGCTGCTGGCGGCCGGCGCGAAAGTAAATACCTCCGACGAATACGGCGAAACTCCGCTGACGCTGGCGTGCTCCACGGGCGACGATGCGCTGGTGGCCAGTCTGGTGAAGGCCGGCGCGAATGCCAAGGCGGCGCGTGCTAATGGCGAGACGGCCCTGATGATCGCGGCCAACTCCGGCAATGTGGCGATCGTGAAAGCGCTGATCGCGGCCGGGGCGGACGTGAGCGCGAGCGAGCCGGCCAAGGGTCAGAACGCGCTCATGTGGGCCGCGGCCGAGGGTCATGCCGATGTGGTGCAGGCGCTCATCGCTGCCGGGGCCGACGCCAAGGCCGCATCCAAGAGCGGCTTCAACGCACTGGTCTTCGCCGCGGAGAAGGGCTCCGCCACGTCCGTCGAGGAACTGATCGCGGCGGGCGCCGACCCCAATTACGCCGTGCCTGATGGTACGAAAGTTCTCTCCATCGCGGCGGCCAGCAAGAGTACCAAAGCGGCGCTGGTATTGTTGGATCGCGGCGCCGACCCTAACGTTGCCGATCGCTCCGGTACGACCCCCCTCCACACGGCCGCGCAAACGGGCAGTCTGGAACTCGCGCAGGCGCTTCTGGCGAAGGGCGCCAATCCCGATGCGCGCACCAATAAAACTCCGGCGCCGGCGCGCGGCGCCCCGAGCGGCGGCGAAGGGTTCCGGCTCCCGCCGGGCGAACAGACCCCGCTGATGATGGCGGCGAAAGCCGATCGGGAAGCCATTATGAAGGCCCTTATCGAGCACCATGCAGATCCCAAGCTGAGAGCGCAGAATGGCACTACACTGCTGATGTCCGCGGCCGGCAGCGGGCACGTGGATGTCGTCAAATATGCCTACCAGTTCGATCAGGATGTCAAGGCAGCCACCGATACCGGCGACACCATCGCTCATGTCGCGGTCACCTTCACACTCGGGCCCACGGCGACCCAGGCGGACATCTGCGAGGTGATCCAATTTCTGTTCGACAAGGGAGCGCCCATCGATGAGAAGAACGCGCGCGGCCGCACTCCCATGGACGTCGCCGACATCCTGCCGATCGATAAAGCGGTCGAACTGATGACGCAGCTCATCGTCAAGAGCGGCGCGAAACCGGTGCACCCCTCCAACCGGTGAGGCGACGGCTACTCCTTTTCGTAGCGGTTTCATTGTACGCTGCCGGTCCCGAACAGCCGCTGCCATTCAGTCACAAGATCCACGCCGACACGGCAAAACTTGTGTGCCGCGATTGTCATCCTACGCCGCAGAAGTTCGGCGGCACGATGGGTTTCCCGCCGGTGAGCAAATGCATGGCGTGCCACGTCCTGATCGCGAAGGACAAGCCGGCCATCCGCAAGCTGGTGGAATTCGCCGCGCAAAAGCAGACAATCCCGTGGGTGCGCGTGTATCGCCTGGCCGACTTCGTGTTTTTCGACCACCGCTTTCATCTGATGAATGACGCGAAATGCGAAGACTGCCACGGCGCGGTGGCGGAGCAGGATGTCGTCTCGGACGATCTCGGCGCTACCAAAATGGTGTTCTGCCAGGGCTGCCACGTCAAGGCGCACGCCAGCGCCGGCTGCACGACATGCCACAATACGCGGTGACGTGGCGTGGGCACTCTTGCCTGCAGCGCCGAGACTCATCTCGGCGGGACGGGTCGAGAGGAGGCTCCGAACTCCTGAAGTCGTCCCCGCGATTTGGGGCTGGTGAGGAAAATAGCGTGAGCCCTGTTCGCATCCGGGACCACTCCCTTACGGTCGTGGCTCAGTATCGGCACACTGCGTTTCCGAGCCGCGACCGTGAGGGAGTCGGTTTGCGGGCTCATGGCAAATTCCACGACATCGGGAGGTCGGAGCCCCGACCCAGCAGACTGAAGTCTGCGCAGCCCTCAATACAGCGTAAAGGCGTACAAGCTATCGCCCGCGGCGACCAGGATGTACTGGTGCCCGTCGAGCATATAAGTCTCGGGCGCGTTGGAAACCTGCCCCAGGTGTGAGTGCCACAGGATCTTGCCATCGACGGGATCGTAGGCCACCAGATTGCCGGCCAGATCGCCCGCGAAGAGTAGATTGCCGGCCGTGGTGAGCATGCCGCTGCCCAAGTTTCCGCCCGTGCCGGGGTAACGATGGCGCCACGCCACTTTACCCGTCTTATAGTCGATCGCGGTGAGGAACCCGCCCAGCGTTCCCAAGCCATCTTCTTCCTTGCCGCCTAAGCCCATGGCGCCGCGGGGGTCGGTCTCGGTGAGATAGTACTCGGAATAAGCTTCATTAGTCGGCACATAGAAGAGGCCGGTATCGGGCGAGTAACTGGGAGGCGGCCAGTTGGTTGCCCCGCCGTTATTCGGCGACGTCAGCGAGCCGGCCACGGTGGAATCCTTCTCGGGATTGCGAATCGGCTGCCCCTTGGCGTTGATCTCTTTCACCCAGTTGGCCGCTTCCGAGAACTTGCCGGTCACCAGATGCTCGCCGGTGAGGCGATCGAGGGTGAAAAAGTAGCCGTTGCGGTCGGCGTGCAGCACCATCTTGCGAGGCTTGCCGTTGAAATCGCCGTCCACCAGGATGGGCGTTTCGGTGGAATCCCAGTCGTGCGTATCGTGCGGGTTCACCTGGTAATACCAGGCCATCTTTCCTGTATCGACATTGATCGCGACAATCGAGCAGGTGTATAAGTTATCGCCCGAGCGGCTCGGCGGATTGGTGTAAGCCGGCGATGGATTACCCGTGCCGAAGATATAGAGATGCGTGTCGGGATCGTACGAACCGGGGATCCAGACATTGCCGGCGCCGTGTTTGGCGCCGTCCAGGCTGCCCCAGGTATCGAGACCGGCGTCCCCTTCCTTCATGGGGACGGTGTAGAAGGTCCATTGCACGTCGCCGGTCTCGGGATCGCGCGCCTGCACATATCCGGGCTCGTCGAGATCGTTGCCGGTGCCGATCAGAATGTGGTTGCCGATGGCAATGGGCGCCATGGTGGAGAAGTATTGCTGGTTGAAATTAGCGATCTCTTTGTGCCAGCGCTCCTTGCCGGTGCGGGCGTCGAGGCAGATCAGATAATCGTCGGGCGTTTCCAGATACAACCAGTTGCCCCACATGCCCAGGCCGCGATTGCCGATGTGCGTGCCACCCTTGGTGCGCCAGAAATAGTGCCACAATTCGTGGCCGTCGCGGGCATCCACGGCCCAGGCGTTGTCGGGCGCCGATAAGTAAAGCACGCCGTTCACTTCGAGGATCGACCCGCGCACGTTCGTCGGCTGCGCGCCGGAAGAGCCGCTATCCGGGGCCTCGCCGCCGACAATGGTGGGAGCACCGCCGAACCGTCCGCCGCTACCCGTTCCGGCGCTCACCCGGCTGACCCACGCCAGCGTAAGATTCTTGACGTTCGATTGGTTGACCTGCTTCAGGCTGCTGTAGCGTTTGCTGGAATAATCGCCCGCATAAGTGGGCCAGGAGTCGCCCAGCGCCTTGAAGAGCGCTGCCGGATCGAGCGGTTGCGCCACTAATGCGGAGGGAAGAATGCTAAGCGCCGCGAGAGACGCCAAAGTCAACCGGGTCATTTCAGGGTCACCAGGTAAGCAGTGATGTTATGGATTTCGGTGTCGCTGTAAGTGGGCAACAGATCACGGTGCGGCTTGAGCGGATCGTGAATTTCGACTTTTGGCATATCGCCATCGCGCCGGATGGTGCGCTGCGGGCCGTCAGGTTCGGCCAGCGTGACCGTGAAATCGTCGATGCGGATGAGCCGGCCGTCCACTTTCTGGCCTCCGGGCATGGTGACCGTAACGGTGGTCGGCGTCCCGCCGCGGCCGCCACGGCCACCGCTGCCAGGCATCAGGAATGTGTTCTGCAAGCGTTTGGGATCGGAGTATTTGGAAGCGAGCCCTTTCAGGTCTCCGGTGGGCGAATGGCAACTGGCGCATCTTGCCTGGAACGCCTTTTCGCCCGCGGCAAGGTCGCCCACCAGAATGCTAGGCGGGGTCATGCGGGAGATATCGTAGCCGCCCACGCGGAAGCTGTGAATATAGGCGGCGACGTCCGAAACCTGTTGGTTGGTGAGGTTGATGCGCGGCATTTCACCGCGGCCGTTCTGCACCACTTGGGCGATCAGTTCGCCGTTCCGATCGTTGAGCACCAGGTCGGAGCGCAACAGATTCGGTCCTCCCTCGCCCCCGCGGGCATCCGAGCCGTGGCAGAAATTGCACTGTACTCCGTAGAGCGCCTTGCCGCGATCGACGGTCGCCTGCTCGGCCTTATCGTGCTGCGGAAATTCATCTGCAAATCCGCCCCGCCGGGCAGCTGGCGCCGGCGGTGTTTGCGCCGCCTGACTTGGCGTCGGCGTCTGCGCCCCCATCGCCATCGCAAAGGCGCACTTAGCCATCGCGGTCAAACCCATTTTCCCAATGAACAAGCGTACCCTCCGGTGCATCGAACCTTTAGGCTTTTACGATATCAAAATCATGCGAGTTTCGAAAAATCGCGATCTGGCCGCCGATAAGCGCAGGGTACAATCTCCAGTATGAAACGCTTCTTAACTGCGATTATTCTCGTTACCGCAGGGGCTCTTGCCGCGTCTCCGGAAGAGTTCGCCACCTCGGCGGGGCCGCTGCAACTCACGCCCATCCAGCACGCGAGTCTCATGATTCAGGCCGGCGGCAAGGTGCTCTACATCGATCCCGCGCAAGGCAAGTACGATGGGCTGCCGCCAGCCGATTACATCCTGATCACCGATATTCACGGCGATCATATGGCGCCGGCGGTGGTCGACAAGCTGAAGAAGGCAGGCACGGTGATCCTGGCGCCGAAAGCGGTCGCCGACAAGATGCCGGGGTGTACCGTGATTTCGAACGGGGAAACCAAAACCATCGGCGATTTCATGGTGGAAGCTATTCCCATGTACAACCTGAAGCCGGCGGCGAACGGTACGATTTTCCACGACAAGGGCCGGGGCAACGGGTATGTGCTGACCTATGGCGGAAAGCGCTTCTATTTCTCCGGCGACACCGAAGGCACTCCCGAAATGAAAGCTCTGCGCCATATCGATGTGGCCTTCGTGTGCATGAATCTGCCGTATACCATGCCTCCCGACGCGGCCGCGGAAGCGGTGCGGGCGTTCCATCCGGCTATCGTTTATCCGTACCACTACAACGGGTCGGACCTCAGCGTATTCGAAAAAGGGCTGGCCGGTTCGGGCATTGAAGTGCGCATTCGCGACTGGTATCCGAAATAAGTGGGGCGGACCCCAATAAGCGCTAACGTAAGCGACGGGCATCGCCAGATTGCTTGTGCCGGACTCGAAACTTGAGGCGTGCTTCCATCGTCGGCGGGAAATCGCCCAAGCGCCGCGGCGGTCCGGCGGGTTCACGAGGAGTAATCTCCTACATCGGGACATTTGGCCCTCCGGGTCGAGGTTACATTACCGATAATCCCGTTTACCACTCATTGACCTCGGAAGCCGACAGTGCGGTGTGGTATTCAATGAGTGTGACATCGGAAGAGATGAAGCGCCTGAAAGAAGAGCGAAAACGGCTATCGACTACTTACAAAGCGCTTTTCGACGAGATCTCCGCGATCTTGTTCCGTCACGATCCGATTGGAATCAACTTCGATGACAACACGGACGAGTACGATGCGGAGGCCGGAACCATTCTGGGCCGCTTGCGTCCAAGCGCTTCCGTCGAAGAAGTGACGACCATCGTGCACGAAGAATTCGTCAGATGGTTCGAGAGGGAAACCGCTGGACCCAGGCAGAAGTATTCTGCAATTGCCGCGGAAATATTGCACGCTTATACCGAGGACAGAGGGCCAAGAGCCTAGTCTGCGGCCAGTCGTTGGAACGCGCACCGTCGAAGTCTACGTTCCGAGCTCATCTATCGTCAAAAATGTGCGACGCCCCGCATTTCGTGGGAGGTTCCTATTTTGGTGCCGCTCAGGTCACGGAGAATGGAGACTAGCGCGTCGCGCTTGATCCACTTCAGGTCGCCATCGAAATGTTCGCGCGGCTCCGGCGAATATGTCGCGAGGTTCTTCGGAAGCGCCACCTGACGAGTATTGACCTTTACGCCGTAATCGCAGGATAAGGCTGGTCCCTCGTCGAACACGCAGACGTACTGGATCAGCATGACGCCATATTCGTGTTCGGAATAATAGGGTGGAACAACACGCGCCTCCCCAGTGCCACACTCGTCAACGGTGGCCGCAACCTTGACGAATACCCCTGGCCTCAACCCGAGGCGCCAATGCGATCAACGCAAAAAAACGAAATCCTCGCTACCTATGATGTACCTGTCTGGGCCAAATAAAACGCACTCGCCAATGCCCGTGCCCTTGAAACCCAGGAGGACTCTCGCCGAATGCGCGGATTCTGGGTAGTGTTCAACGCCACTCCAGGCATTAATGACATATGCGACGACATCGGCATCACTAAATAGCTCCGCAAGCTTCACAGGAGCGGATTCGCCTCTCCTTGCTTGGCCCAGCGCTATCAGCGCAGCACAAACGAGCAGCGAGAACGCTACCACGGCCCGCCAAGCAAGTTGGCCGAACATTTCACCTTGCAATCAGAGTTTATCCATCCGTTTGCCAATGACGGGACAAAAGTGTGGCGATCGCACATTGCCCCGAACGGCCTTCGAGGAAGCCAAACGCGGGTCTTACGCCGCCCACCGTCCTCACCTTCGCTTAGTTTAAGTTAGTGCCTATGGGCCGACCCCGACGCCCACGTCCCGCTCTCACGCCTTCCAGCTTTTCACTTTGCGCACCATCTGCCACATCAAGTCATCCAGCGCCCCGCCGGTATTGCCGTGGCTTTCGCGCGCGTTCAGCAGTGCCGCCCAGCAAAATCCGCTGGCGGTGCGCACCATGATGCTCGTCGTGCCCGGCAGGCTTCCGGCATGCCACCAATTGGGGACATTATTTACGGCCCAACCGCACGCGTAGTTCGGGTTCGCGGTTGTCCCGGTAGTCATCTCGGCGACGGATTTTGGCCGCAGAATATCGAGATGCGTCGCGAAGCGCACCAGGTCAGGCGCGGTCGCCAGCCAGCCGCCGTGCGAGTCCATGCGGCGGACATTCATGTCGTACGCGTCTTCACCTTCGGAGGCGTAGTAGACTACCTCGCCGCGCGCACGTTCGGCGCGGGTATTGCCGGAAATCCGCATATCGCTGACACCGCAGCGGGCCAGCACCGCTTCGCGGACGTGCTGCTCATACGGCTTGCCCGTGACGTTTTCGATGATGCGGCCCACTACGCAATATCCGAAATTCGAATAGGCGTAGTGCTCGCCGGGTGCGTTCGAAAGCGGAACGTCGTCGATCGCCCACGCGATGAGCTCGCGATGATTCATGGCAGTGTTGCGAAACATCGGGTCGGAGCCGTCGTTTTGCCAGCCGCCGGCGGTGTGAGTGAGCAGGTGCTTGAGCCGGATGTCGGCGACGTGCGGCTTGTAAGGTGGGCGTCCGAAGTCCGTGCCCAGGATCGCGCCGGGGCCGAAGACCGGGTCGTCCAGCTTCAATTTCCCCTGTTCGATGAGTTGAAATATCGCGACGGAAGTGATCGGTTTGGACACGCTGGCGATGCGGAAGAGGTGCCCCGGCGTCACCTTTTCTCCGCTCCCGAGATCGGCCATCCCGTAGGCCTTCTGATGCACCGAAACGCCGGCGCGCGCCACCGCGACAGACATTCCCGGGACCTGGTGCGCCGCCATGAAGGCGAGAACCACATCGTCCATCGCGGCGAGTTCCTCGCGGGTTGGACCGTCGTCGGCCGCGTGCAGGGTGGCGGCGCCGAAAGCGAGAGACGTCTGTAGAAAGCTTCGACGGGTGTTGCGCATAATCGAGTATAAATTCACTTGACGGCCATCGGTGAGTGGCGTTATGCTTCTCCTAGACATCTAGGAGAAGCATGGGAAAAGGCAAACCCGACGTTTTGCAAGGCACCTTGGACCTTTTGATTCTCAAAACCCTGGCGCGCGGCAAACAACACGGCTACGGCATCGCGGTGCACATTCAGACCGTGACCAACGACGCGCTGCGCGTCGAAGAGGGCTCTCTCTATCCAGCGCTGCACCGCATCGAACAGGACGGTTGGATCCGTGCTGAGTGGGGGCTTTCCGGCAATAAGCGCAAGGCCAAGTTCTACAAGATCACGGCGGCCGGCCGGCGCCAGTTGGCCCTCGAAGAAAAGAAGTGGGAGCACCTCACTTCCGCCGTGTCCACCATGTTGCGTTTCGCCTGAGGAGGCCCCATGTCATGGATGCGCAGATTGCTTCGCACCGTTGACCCCCAACCGCTCGATACCGCTCTCGACGACGAGCTGCGCTTTCACCTGGAGCAGCGCACGGAAGAGTTTATCGCCCAGGGTATGAGCTCCGAAGAAGCGCGGCGGAAGGCGGCGCTGCTTTTCGGCAACCGCACCGCGCTGCGGGAATCCACCCGCGACCGCGATCTGCTGGTGTGGCTCGACAACACCTGGCAGGACATTCGCTACGCGCTGCGCGGCATGCGCCAGCGGCCGGGGTTTACCGCGGCGGCGGTGCTGTCGCTGGCCCTCGGCATCGGCGCCAACACCGCCATTTTTACTCTTCTCGATCAGGTGCTGCTGCGCAATCTGCCGGTCGGCCATCCCGAACAACTGGTGCAGTTGAGACAGTTCGGCGGCCTTATCTACGGCAGCACCTTCGGAGACGATGCGTTTTCCTATCCGTTGTACCGGGACCTTCGCGATGGCAATCAGGTCTTCAGCGGAGTGCTCGGCCAGTTTCCGCTCACCCTGAGCTTGGCCTTCGGCAGCCGCACCGAACGCGTGGAAGGCGAGCTCGTGAGCGGCAATTACTTCGATGTGCTCGGCGTGGGCGCCGCCATCGGCCGCACTCTTACGCCGCGGGACGACACTAAACCGGGCGGCCATCCGCTGGCAGTGCTGGCGTACGATTATTGGATCTCGCGTTTCGCGGGCGATCCGCAAGTTGTGGGCCGCACCATCACGGTGGATGGGCTTCCGCTCACCGTCATCGGGGTCAGCCAGGAAGGCTTCGAAGGACTGATCCTCGGCCACCCGGTGTGTATTCGCGTGCCGCTCTCGATGAAATCGCAGATGACGCAGGGAATGTTCGCGGAAGATTTCAATCTGACGAACCGCCGCGCGTACTGGGTACAGGTTTTCGCCCGCCTCGAACCCGGCGTCGCGCGGCAGCGGGCGCAAGCCTCCCTGCAGCCGCTCTTGCGCTCGTTGCTGGAGATGGAGGTGCGCGAAAAAGGCTTCGAGAAGGCCTCCAGCCACGACAAGCAAGCCTTCCTCAAGACGTCGCTCGATTTGTCGCCCGCCGCGCGCGGCATATCCCGGTTGCATGAATATGAAGCGCCGCTGCGCATTCTCATGGCGATCGTGGGGGTGGTCCTGCTGATCGCCTGCGCCAACGTCGCCAATTTACTGTTGGCGCGTTCGGCCGCCCGGCAGCGCGAGATGG
>Ga0182016_10000604_pt1 | contig 44790 bp, 40 predicted proteins | sample 712S2MmetaG_FD_120491 | JGI IMG/M metagenome (GOLD analysis project Ga0182016, IMG submission 120491) | Permafrost microbial communities from Stordalen Mire, Sweden - 712S2M metaG | ecosystem: Environmental > Terrestrial > Soil > Wetlands > Permafrost | place: Sweden: Stordalen | collected...
CGTTTCGAGGCTCCGCCCTACGGATTACTCCGTACTGCGCTCGATAGCTACATGTCGAACGGATAATTCACATGGTGAGTTCCTTTCATCTCACTAGATCAGCCAGGCTTGTCCTGGCGCACCGGATGCACACGGATAAAAAACGGCCCCTTTCTTATCTGTGTCCATCCGTGGCTGAATTTGTTTTTGCGAAGCGGCATTGGTCATACCGCTGACCCCGGCGCCCCGCGAACGTCGATAATAAAAGGAATCGCTGATCCCGTTCCACCGTAGGAGAAGGAAGAAACAGCAATGAGCGAGAATAAGTTCCCCTCCGGATGGGATGAAGAAAAGGCCCGAAGAGTCCTGGCGCACTACGAGGAGCAGACCGAAGAAGATGCGCTTACCGAGGATGAGGCTGGCGTCGCGCCGTCCGAAACGGTAATGAACGTCCCCCGCGACCTTGTGCCCAAGGTCCGCGAGCTAATAGCGACGCGGCAATCTTAGGCCCGTCGCCGAACTGGCAACGTCGCCCCGCGAACGTCCATAATAAAAGGAATGGCTGATCCTGTGCCCCTCGCGTGGCCTGGAACGCGCGAGGCGGCACCACCCCATGCACGAACCCGTACGGCCGCCGTTGTGTTGGCCGGATTCTGCGCGTTCCTCACACTGTTCGCACCACAACCGTTGCTGCCCCTGCTGGCGAAGGCATTTCACGCTTCCGCCGGCGCGATCGGGCTCGTGGTCACCGTCTCGACCATCGCCGTGGCCATCACCGCCCCGCTCACGGGCATTGTCGCCGATCGCTTCGGGCGCAAGAACGTCATCGTACCGGCCGCCTTCCTCCTCGCGATCCCGACCATTCTCGCCGGCCTATCCGGCAGCTTGTGGCAGCTGCTGTTCTGGCGTTTCTGGCAGGGAGTTTTCACCCCTGGAATTTTCGCGGTCACCATCGCGTATATCACCGAGGAGTGGGACCAGGGCGCCGGCGCCGCGATGTCGGCCTACGTGGGCGGCACGGTGCTGGGCGGATTCAGCGGGAGGATGGTGGCCGCGCTCGCGGCGGCGCAATTCTCCTGGCGATGGGCGTTCGTCTCTTTGGGCCTGCTCAACCTGCTGGGCGGCGTGGCCATCTGGGCCTGGCTTCCGGCGGGACGCAAAGCGGATCGCCCAAGGAAACGGCCGTCCACCGCGCGCGCCATGCTGCGGCACCTGCGAAATCCGCGCCTGCTGGCCACTTATGCGGTGGGGTTTTGCGTGCTATTCACCCTGCTCGCCACCTTCAACTACATCAACTTCTACCTGGCAGCGCCGCCGTTCCGCCTGAGCACGGCGGCACTCGGACTGCTTTTCACCGTCTACCTGGTGGGCGCGTTCGTGACACCGCTGGTGGGCCGCCTCATCGACCGCATCGGCCATCGATTGACGCTGGCGCTGGCGTTCGGCGGCGGCATCGCCGGCATCTGTCTCACGCTGCTGCCGAGCTTGCCGGCGGTCATCCTGGGTCTGGCGATGTGCTGCACCGGCTGCTTCATCGGACACTCGTCGGCATCGAGCTATCTCGGCACCGTGGCGAGGGAAGCGCGGGCATCCGCCGTCGGGCTCTACGTAATGTGCTATTACGCCGGCGGCAGCGCGGGCTCGGCCCTCTCCGGCCATTTCTGGAATCGCAGCGGATGGCCGGCCTGCGTCGCGCTGGTGGCGACGGTGCAGGTGCTCACCATCCTCACGGCAACGCTCTTTTGGAAGCCCGCCAGCGTGCTAGCTTTCGACCAGCTTCCGCACCAGCACTAACTGCCCCAGATGATAGGAGGTGTGGTCGATAATCAGCAATGCCTCGCGCAGGAGCGTCTGCCCGCCGCCCCACGGAAATTTCTTGCGAAGGTTCTGCGCGGGATCGAGAATCATCGCCTCGAACCCGGCGAGATCCTTGCGATACCGGCGAACGGATGCGCTCCATCGGCTGTCGCTTTCCGGAGACGGAGAACCCGGCCAGTAACCCTCCGGCCACGGCGGCGAGACGTAATCCGCCGAGCGGCTGAAGCGCAGAATGTCCTCCTGCGCCAAACGAATGTGCTCCAGCAATTCCCAGGCGGAGTGAGGCAGCCCGCCAGGCCGGACGCCCGCGCGGTCCACCGGAAACCCGCGGACCGCTTTGTCGAAGGCGATGTGGGCCTGGCCGCCGCGCAGGGCAGCGGCCAGATGTTCTCGCAGTACCTGATCGGCGCTGGGCCTCTTTTGTGCGCTCTTCATCCGGCGACCGGCTCCCCGACTTTCCGCACTTTGGCAGGCGCGCGATAGCCGCCGGCGGGTGTGCGGAACGCTATGTTCATACGGTTCCAACTATTGATTACCGTGACGGCCAGCGTCAGGTTCACCAGTTCGGCATCGCTAAACTGCTTGTGGGCGACCGCATAGACGTCGTCCGCCACATGGCCCTCGGTCACTAGAGTGACGGCTTCGGTCCAGGCCAGCGCGGCGCGTTCGCGTTCGGTATAGCCGGGCGATTCGCGCCAGGCGTTCAGCATGTACAACGTTTCCTCGCTCTGCCCGATCGCCCGCAAATCTTTCCAGTGCATGTCGATGCAGAAGGCGCACCCGTTAATCTGCGAGGCCCGCAAGAATACGAGATCGAGCAGCGATTCTTCCAGCCCCGATTTATGCACGTACTCGCCGATGTGCAGCAGCGCATCGCGCACGCCCGGGACGGCTTTGGTATAGCTGATTCGGGATTCCACGTGGTCCCTCCTTCTACCCATATGATTCGGCGGGCACCCGCGGAGGCTCGAAGAATTTAGTGAAAAATCGCACGCCTTCGCCCCGTTGGCATCCCCGCATTCCGCTCTGGTCACGGCTCGGTAGGAGAAGAGGCGGACCTGGGGGTCTGGCGTGGGTCTGGGGAACCGCCCCACCTAACTACAGCACCGGGGAGTCATTTCCTAACAGAGCTTTTCGGACGAGTTTAACGGGGGGCGTGCCCTGCTGCAGGAATGCGTCGTGGAAACCCTGCAACGTATATTTCCCGCCTTTCATGGCTTTGTAATCGTCGCGTAATTTCATGATTTCGAGTTTGCCCAACGTGTAGACGAGGTAGGTCGGGTCGGAGGTGCCGCGCTTGGCTTCCTTTTCGGCGGTGGGGCGGACCTGGTGGCCGTCGTTCACGAAGAAGTCGATGGCCTGTTCCATGGTCATGTCGCCGGTGTGCATGCGGATGCCGACGATGTAGCGGGCGTCGCGGAGGAGCGCATCCTGGATCTGGCCGAGGCGCAATTTGAGGTCGCCCTTGCCGTACCCTTCGTCGAGCATCATCTGCTCGGTATAGTGCGCCCAGCCTTCGGCATTCGACCCACAGCCCATCAGTTTGCGAACCTTGGTGGGGGCGGAAGGCACCCAAAGAAACTGCACGTAATGGCCGGGGAATGCCTCGTGGACGGCGGTGCTGATGATGGTGCCGCGGTTGAACCCCTGCAAATACTCGTCGATCTCTTTGGCGGGCCAGCCGGGATCGGGCAGGGTCACATTGAAGAACGCCTCTTTGGCCACCTTTTCATAAGGGCCGGGCGTGTCCATGGAGGCCGAGGTGAGGGCGCGCATGAAGGGCGGCGTCTCTTCCACAATGGGCATCACTTTGGAGGGAATGGTGACGATGTGCCGGGTCTCGATGAAGTCGCGGAGGCCGCCGAGCACGTCGCGGAACGAACCCAACAGGCGGCCGGCGGTGGGGTGGTCGTTCTCCAGGTCCTGGAGGATGGCTTCCGGGGAGCGATTGGGATCGATCTGCGCGGCAACGCGCTTCAATTCGGCCTGATTGCGGTGCAGGTCGTCATAGCCGATGGCGAGCAGGCGATCGACCGGGGTGTCGACCATTTCGTCGTAGAGCAGCTTCTTGCGGTAGTTGTCGGCGCCGATGCGGAAGTCGCCTTTGGAGCGCGGAAGCACGTCGGTCTTGAGGAACGTCTGGTAGGATTTGAGCGCGTCGAGGACTCCCTGGTTGGATTTCTTGAACTCAGCGAGGAGCGCGGCATCCTTGATCTTGGCGAAGGCGGACGGGACATCCTTTTCGAAGAAACTCTCGATGCCGGGCAGCTGTTCGAGCGCTACGCTGGTGTAGATCTCGGGCGGGTTCTTGAGATTTTCACGCGCCGACTGGAAGAGGCGGGGGATGAGCTTCTCGCGCGCGATGGCCGATTTCAGGCGCTCGTGCGCGGGCGCGAAATTACGGCTCATGATGACGAAAATGGCGCTGGTGGCGTAGGAAGTGTAGTTGTCGGGGTTCTTCTCCCACATGCGGATGCTGTCGAGGGCGAGCAACTGGCTGTGCAGCTGCGAGAGCATCAACTCGCGGTCGGCCGCGCTCCAGGGCGAGAGCCCTTGCGGGTCGAAGGCGTCGACTTCGGCGATGAATTTCCTGGTGGCGGCGATGTCCTCGTCGATCTCCGAGCGGGAGAGTGTGGGCATGAGGGGATCGTATTGATGAAAGCCCGCCTGCGTGGCGGAGGCGGGATCGTAGTGGAAGATGAGTTCGTCGAAAACGCGGCCGGCGAGCTTATTGAAGTCGTTGTCGCGCGACTGGGCGAAGCAGGCGGCAGCCAGGACGAGGATGAAGAGGACGCGTGAAATATTCATTACGATGATTTTGTCATATTTGCTTCCGGACAAGCGGGTCCCACGAGGAGGGTTGTTTGTTCGGAAATGGGACTAGGTTCGTTTGGCACGGCGGCGCGGACAAGAAGCAGGTTGTGAAGGGCGCGCTGGTAGAGCATGTGGAGGCGGGTTTCGTAGCGGTGCATGAGCGGGAGGGCGGCGGTGTTGGCAAGGGATTGAAAGGCTGTGGACATACGGTCGACCGGGGGAACGTTGGAGGGATCGGGAGCGTTGGTATCGAGCATGTGAGTCTCGATGGCCCAGGCGCGGCGCATGCGCCAGGCGGCGGCGACCATTTCCTCGATGAAGCCGAACTCTGCGGGGTCGGCAGGCTGGTAGCGCTCGATGTGCTGGGCGAGGAGGGTCTCAAAGGCCTCGGGGGATTCGTCCTCAAAGACCAGACAGCGAGCCAGAAGGCCGTGGCTGAGGGAATTATGGGAAGCTTTTTTTCCCCGGATCGGCGACAGGGCCGAGGGAGCGGCGTCCGTTGGCGCGGGATGCAAGAACTCGTCATAAAGAGGACATAAAACTCCGGAAATAATATAGCATACGCCTGATGCAAGCAATTGCCCGCAGGTTATTGATTCAAAAAGAGAACGATGTTGTGAATGGGTTTTTTTTAAGGACGGCAAAAAGAGTCATCACCAGGATTTTTGTTTTATTTTTCAGTTTGTAAGTGGGGGATCCAGGAGGTTTATCGTCCGGACGAGCCGGCAATTCAGAGTTTCGCGGCTTAATTTGAAGGGTTGGTACTGGATGGGACGCACGACGACCTGGTGTTCGCGGTGGCGCTGGCGTATTGGAGCGCGGCGAGGGCGTTTCCAGAGGGCGCTCGGGGAACGGCGCGGTGGTGGTCGCGGGAGGATGGTTTGGGGCTGGAGCGGTTGGTGGAGGGGGGCGGTTAACCTCCAGGTATCGCCTTTCGTTTGCTTTGGATAGGTACAGTACTTTTAGGGCGGGGGGTACAAGAAAAATCTGTTTCTTTTGTTGCTTTTTATCAACGTTGGCTATATGATCAAGCGAGTTGTTGTTGGTCTGATCGAGCAGTTTCTCGGAGGAATACAGTGAGACTTCGTTACGCGGCGCTGGTATTGGGGCTTTCCGCGGTAGTTCAGGCGGGCACGATAGACGTGATCGTGAATTCGACGGACGAGCCCTGGAATCCGACATTGGCTGGAAATTCTTCGTACGCTTGGACGAACAATGCGCCAGGGTATCAGACTGGACCGGCAGTGGTGAATTCGGTAGTCAGTTTCGGCGCCGGCAACCAGCTCGTCATAACGTACCTGTCCGGATTTGACACAACGAATGACATATCGGTTCCCGGCTTGCCGTATGTTGACGGCTTAGGGTACACCAGTCTAGAGTACGACAGCACCGATCCTGACGGCATACCTGGCGACTTTATTCCGACGACCCCGATCTACCTGCAAGAAGTGCTCGGAACATTCACCGATGGTTCTGGCGATATCGTCGGCACACCGTTTGTGGTGGGTGACGGCACGACGGTAACTGTTCCGGTCGGCGCATCCGCACTCCAGTTAGGCGTCAACGACGACTATTACTACGACAACGCCGATGCCCCCGATAATCCGCTCACATTCAGCGTCTCCGATCTGGGCAATGGTACCACCCAAACGCCGGAGCCGGCCACGTTTGTACTGGTTGGCGGAGCGCTGCTGGCTATCGGGTATCGCCGCTCCAAGCGCCACGCGTAGTGCTAGAAGCGATTCGACAGGTTTTCCGTTGAGGACTTTCAGGGCCGACCGTGCAAACGGTTGGCCCTTGAGCTTTTGTCCCTCCGGTGTCGTGAGAGGGGGCGTTTATGCCACCTTCGCCTCGATGATCGGACGCGTCGCTTTGACCTGCTCGGCGATCCAACGGTAGGTTTTTTCGAGACCTTCGTGGAGAGGACGTGAGGGTTTCCATCCCAATTGCTCACCGATGAGGCGGTTATCGGAGTTCCTTCCGCGAACTCCAAGGGGTCCCGGAATGTGTTTGATGGTTAGATTTTTTCCGGCGATGCCCATGATCATCGTGGCGAGCTGGTTGATGGTGACCATTTCCTCGGAGCCGATATTAACCGGTCCGGTGAAGTTCGATTCCACGAGTCTACGCACACCCTCGATGCATTCATCGATATAGAGAAAAGAGCGAGTCTGAAGGCCGTCGCCCCAGATCTCGATTTCGCCGCCATCTTCAGTCTCAGCGACTTTACGACAGAGAGCGGCTGGGGCCTTTTCTTTGCCTCCGGCCCACGTGCCTTCCTCGCCGAAGATATTGTGGAAGCGCGCAATGCGAACCTCCACTCCATAATTTCTCCGATAGGCCATATAAAGACGCTCGCTGAACAGCTTCTCCCAACCGTACTCGCTATCGGGGGCGGCGGGATAGGCGGAGTCCTCGGAGCAGTTGGGGTTCAACGGATCCGTCTGGTTGTGCTCGGGGTACATGCATGCCGACGACGAGTAAAAGAACTTCCGGACACCGGCCTTGACACCGAAATGCAGCGTGTTGAGGTTGATGGTGGCGGAATTGTGCATCACATCGGCGTCGTGCTCGCCGGAGAAGATGTATCCGGCGCCGCCCATATCGGCGGCGAACTGGTAGACTTCGTCCATCCCGTCCACTACCCGTGCGGCCAATTGCTGATCCCGCAGGTCGCCGACGATGAACTCGTCGACCGGCGGAGTGGCGTATTCGTGCAGTTTGAGGTCGACGCCCCGGACCCAGTGCCCTTCGGCTTTCAGCCGCTTGACCATGTGACCGCCGATGAAGCCACCGGCTCCATTCACGAGAATCTTCTTGGTTTTCATTGGTTTATTTCCGAAGAGGGATCAGTGAAGCAAGTGCTACGCAAGAACGAAAAGGACAAGCTGAAGAGATACTTGCAATGTTCGGCTGAATCGGGCGAAAGGCACCGCTCCCTCGCGGCCGAGGCTCAGTAAGGGCTGCTGTTTCAACACGGGATTAATGAGCCGCGCGCGCAAGCAAGCGGTTTCCGGGAATTTTGCAAGTACCTCTAAAGCATGTCCTACGTCCAGATGAAACAGGCCGCCTGATATAGAAGGATTCCGGCTACAGCACCGATCGCGTCGTCGCGCACGTCCCACCACTCGAAAGGGTGGCGGAGATGAGTTTGCAGGAGTTCCAGGACAGCGCCGAGGAGAACGGCGGCTAACGCCGATTGAAATTCACGGCGCGGTCCGGCGTGGACGCTTCGAAAAAGCGCGGCAGTGACGGCGAATGCGAATAGGTGAAATACACGGTGTAGGGCGACCGTTTCGGGAGGCCGTACGGGCTGCAGGGACACGACAGTGAGCAGGACGATCCAGGCGAGAACCGCCACGCGGATTACGGTAGAACGGGTCATGGCGTTGGGTAAGGGTCGTTCAGCTTCCGGTTCCACGCACCACTACCCAGGCGGTTCTCGCCAGTATCTTGCAATCGACCCAGAAGGACCTTGTCTGTATATATTCGAGGTCGAGACGGACCCAATCGTCGAAGTTGCTGATGCTATTGCGGCCCCGCACCTGCCAGAAACACGTGATTCCCGGCTTGGCGCTCAGCTTTCGCTTATGCCAGAGTTCGTAGCGTTGCAACTCGTGCGGGCCTGCCGGCCGCGGACCGACGAGGCTCATGTCGCCCTTCAGCACGCTCCAAAGCTGTGGAAGTTCGTTGAGGCTGTATTTTCGCAGGAACTTGCCGAGCTGTGTCACCCGGGGATCGTTGGCGATTTTGAACACTGGGCCGGTCATTTCGTTCAGGTCCGCGAGCTTCTCCCGTTCGGCGTCGGCATCGGCGATCATGGTGGTGAACTTATACCCGGTGAATCTTCTGCCCCGGTAGCCGACGACACGCCAAGGGTAGAACACAGACAACTCCCGGGTAGTGAGCTTGATGGCAATGGCGATGGCGAGGAAGAGCGGGGACAGCAAGATCAGGAGCAGGACGCTGACGCAGACGTCCAACACGCGCTTTACCGCGAGCCATTCGTCATGGGATTCCACAGGCGCCAGGGTGAGCGACGGAATGGAGCCTGAGAGCAGGCTTGGCGCCACGCTGAGATCGCCGAGAGAAGAAGTGAGCAATGGCTCGGGCACGATGTGCACGGTGGTTCGCAGATAGTCACAGGCGCCCACGGCGGTCTGGAGCCACGACGCGCCACCGGGCGGGAGTATCATGACCACCCTTTGAATCGCCTTCTGGATCAGAACTTCATTAAGGTCGGCGACATCACCGAGCCGTGGCAACTCGATGCCGTTCTCCAGTCTCACCGGGCCCTGAGCGCCGTTTAGGGAGAAGTACCCAACGAGAACGTGAGCCCCGGCGATGGGGTCGCTCGCAAGGCGTTTGGCAACGAGGCGCGCCGCCGAGGGTTCGCCAACGATGGCGACTTCGTCGACGTGGAGTCCTTCGCGGACGGTATAGCGATACCAGGCGCGCCCGGCGAGGCGCGAGATGCCGACGAGAACGCAGCCTACGCTGGCGAAGGAGAAGATGAAGACCCGGCTGTAACCGGGCAGCTTGAGGGCGAAAAAGATGGTGCTGAGAAACGCGATGCCGCCAAGAGGAGCAGCCAAAGTCACGACCAGTATGCGAAGCCTGCTCTGCTGGTGCAGGGGTGCGTGACCGCCGAGCATGTCCACGCACATGACCGTGACGGGAGCGACGATGGTGAAGACCCAGAGGAACTGGCTGAGGGGGGAAAACTCTCCGGTGGGGGGCGCCGGCGAGAGAGTTTCCAGCCAGTGCCCATAGAACGGGCCTCCCGGCTGAAATAGCGCTCCGACGGCGGGTGCCAGCCAGCCGGTCAAAAAGAACGCGGCCAGCATTAGCAGGAAATCAAACAGCCAGAACAGCTTTCGATGGATGTTCCACATATCTGTTGAGCGGGACTACAAACGGATTCCGATTGCGAATAATACGGCTTTCAGCGCGCCCCGACGGTACGCTCTGTTTGGCCGGGGACCAAGGATCGGCTCTCAAAACCGCTTTCGATATATGCCGCGAATCTTTCCAACACGACGGAGCGGTCAAATTGCGTCTCTGCCGTGCGACGCCCGTTGAGCCCGAACTGCCGCGTTTTTTCGGGGTTCGACTGCATCCAGCGGATTGCTTGAGCCAAGCTGGCGGGGTCTTCGGGCGGCACGACCATGCCCACCTGGTGCTTGCGGATGAAACGGCCGGTTTCGCTGTCCTCAGTTACGGCCGCCAGGATCGGCCTGCCTGAGGCCATGTAGTAAAGGAGCTTGCCTGGGAACACTACGTCGCGAACGGCTTTGCGCTGCGTGATCACGAGAACGTCGGCTGCCGCGAGTTGAGTTGGCAGTGTCTCGCGTGGTTGGAGGGGTAAGAACAGGAAGCGCTTCAAAGAAAGGTCGCCGGCGAGTTGTTTCAGTTCGGGGAGGTAGGGTCCTTCGCCGATCAGACAGCAAGTTACGTCCGGATCGGAGTCGAATTCGGCGGCCGCCTGGACAAAGGTCTGCAGTCCTTGCTTTCCGGCGACGCTTCCCGAGTACATGGCGAGAAAGCGATTGGGAGCTATGCCGTATTGGGCGCGAAAACTGCTTTCGCCGGCCGGAGGACGGATGAAGTTCAGGTCCACATAATTGGGAAGGATGACCACCTTACCTTCGGGGACACCTTTGGCGATCAGGTTGCGCCGCATGCCGTCGCAGATGACACCGATTCCGGCAACGCGGCGATAGACGAAGCGTTCCAGCGCGTACGCCAGCCGGCAGGCAGTGCTGCCGGGACTCATGGCGCCCACGGCGACGGCAGCATCGGGCACTAAATCCTGGATCAGGAGGAATACGCGCGCACGATTCAGCGCGGCGAGAACGAGACCGGTGACTGCGAGCTGTAGCGGCGGAGAGACGACTACGATCGCCTCCGGACGCCAGCGCGCGATTGCTACCCGAAGCACCGAGAATGCGAAAGAGCAGTCGAACAGGATTCGCTGGAGCGGCTTGCGAGGATTCTTAGGGACATAGAGATAGGTGCGCTGGACGGGAACGCCGTTGATCACCTCACTGTGGAACCACTTGCCTTGGTAGCCCTCCCAAACCTTCCATTGGGGCGCCGTGGGAAAGCCGGTGACGACGCGGGCGTCGTGTCCATGTGCGCGGAGATATTCGGCGAGATCGGCGGTGTAAGGGCCGATGGAGGTGGACTCTGGCAGGTAATTCAGGCCGAGGATCAGGATTTTCATCTGGAGTTACTGCTCCACGGAGATGCTGGCATTTCTATCGCGGTCTTGCTCTAGCATGAGCCCGGAGGATGCCGTCTTGCGATCCGGGAAAAAAGCGTAGCTTCGATCATCGGCATACTGCGGTTCCCGTTCTCCCATAAGGGGTTCAATGGGCAGCCCTTGCCCCTGGTAGCCCGCTTCCGCCAGGATGCCGAGAAGTTCCGCGCGAGAAACGCCGCGGTGCAGCTCGATGGCGAGCTTGGGCGCTTGCTGGCGCAGTACAACTACCATCCCGCGCAGGACTTCGATCTCCATGCCTTGCACGTCGATTTTGATTCCGTCGATGCTCGATCTACTGTCACAAATTCGCGGCCACAGCCAGTCGAGGCGCGCGACGCTAATGCGCTCGTGCCAGGAGGCGTTGCCGATGGTGCTGTCCGCCATCCCCCGCGTGGTCGGCAGGACGCGGGTGCCGAAGGGTTCCGGCTGTCCGAGCGCCATGGGCATGACCGACAGTTGTGCCAGTCCATTGATCTTCCTGGTCTGGGCCACGCACCCGGCCGTCGAAATCATGGGTTCGAAGGCGAACACGCGGCCGCTGTCTCCGACCATTTTCGACAGGAACATGGCGGTATAACCGAAGTGGGCGCCCACGTCCAGCCACGTCTCGCCGGTGCGAACATTTTTCTGAAACCACTTCAGGAGGGGGCGCTCGGTTCGCCCCAGGATGGCGGCCGGATAGTCGTGCCAGGACGTCACGATGGTGTGGCCGCGAAGCGGTCCTGCGAGGATGCGGTGGGGCGAGAGGGAACGCGGGAGCGCTCGTCTGATGGTATCTTTGGCCTTTTTCTTCATACGCGACTCGGCTTTTAGGAGCGGCTTACAGGCGCAGTTCAGCAGGGAGGGGACGATTGCACAAAATACTAGTAACGGTTTGTTCGACCCGGTCGCCGTTGATGTCCCAGGAGTATGATTTTGCCAGCTTGACGCCGTTGTCTCCCATACGATTGCGCAGTGCCGGGTCATCCAACAGTTGCAGAATTCCGTCGGCGATCCGCTCAGGGTCCAGCGGCACCGTGAGACCCGCCTCGCCATTCCTGATTTCACCCGCGTAGTTGACGGTCTCGCTCACCACCACAGGGAGTCGACTTGCCATGGCTTCGAAAATTGAGAAGCCGAAGTTCTCGGCGTGGGAGGGCAGCACGAAAACGTCGGCGTCGGCGAAGGCCTCCAGGCGAGTCGGCGCGTCGACGACGCCTGTCAGGACGGTCTGCGATTCCACACCGCTCTCGCGAATCCAACCGCGCACCCGGCTTTCGAAAGATCTGGGATCGGCCGGCCCCACGATCGCCAGAAGCGCGTCCTTTCGGCGGGAGACTACGCGCGCCATCGCTTTGGCAAGCAGGTCCAGTCCTTTCTTGGGGTTAACGCGGGCCAGGAAGAGGATGACGGGGCCGGTGTGTCCCGCGAGGAAGCGGCTGCGAAACCGTCCCCGGGGCGGGAGAGTGGCGAAGGCTTCCGCTTGGAAGCCGTGCGGCACGATGACATAGGGTGGGCGGAGGTGCAGTTCCTTGGTTTCGGTGTGCTCCCCTACGGCGCTATAAAACAGCACCGACGCATCGTCGAGTATTCGCCGCGAAAACAGCCGGTCGTATATCTTCTTCTTTCGGGCGCTTACGGTGCGCTGAAACGGCGCGAGTACGCCGTGAGGCCACAGCCCGTACGGCCTGCCGTGGAAGTGAGCCAGTAGGTGTCCGGCAAGAATCGGGAAACAGTAGAGAGAATGCAGGCTGATGAAGTCGGCGGAGCGAATCAGGGAGTTGAAGCGCCAGAGGATCTGAGGCGAGAATGCCCAGAAGGACCAGGCTGGCACTGTGATGATGCCGAAGGTTCCCTTGCCTTCCTTCCGAGCCAGGGCGCTGGCGACGTCTGGCACTACGCAGTGCTCCGACCCCGGGCTCGGCCCTCCCCCAAGCAATAGGACGACGTGGTGGCCTCGGGCCGCTACGGACCGCAGAATCATGGGTAGCCCTACCAAGCCCAACCCGGGTCTAGCGCGGGTCTGGCCGCCCGCAAAGCTCACCATAGTAAAGGCCTTGTTCACAGGGTCTGTCTCGTGGTCATCCGGGCGCCGGGTTCTTCGACCGAATGCAGTAAAGCGTTTGCCGAGAGATCACCGCTGCGAAGACGCGTGGCTTCTATTCGCGCATCGATCAGCATGCGGTCTGCGGGGCCCGTTGAAATTTGACGCCCGTCATCGCGCCGCTCGGAGGTCTGACGGGTTTACGCTCTCTTTGATTCGGAGGAGTCTTCGAGCGGCTAGATCACGGAAATGGGGGGGTATTGGACTCATTTGGGGTAGCCGGGTGCGCCTGCGCACTTGGGAAAAGCTGAGCAGCAAGACCAGGTAATATGGCGTCACGAAGCGTCTTTCTGCGCCGAAGGGCGAGAAAAGGATGTCCCATCCGAGTAGCATGCCGAAATAGGCAATCAACGGCGTGAGGACCTCCTTGGTTTGATAGAGGGCTGACAGCCGGCGGGCGTCGAGGGATAAGATCCAGCCCCAGAATACCGCTCCCAGGATGCCGGCCTCCACCCACGATCCGATGAGGTGCGAGTGAAGCATTCCCGCGTTATCTTGGGCGGCGGATCTGCCCATCGTTTCGTAGCCGGACTCTCGCAGGACCCCCGAACTGCGCAGGGTGATGTCGGAATCCGTTACCCAAGAGCCGTGGCCAAGCCAAGGCGATTCAGCTATCGCAGTGATTCCGGCGAAGACTCCCGATCTCCCCCCCACAAATAATCCGAGTGTCCCTTCCGATTGCCATTCGTATAGCTGGCGGGCTGTCTCGCCGAGCAAGCCCTCCCCGGCTGCATATTCGTACAGCTTCACGCATCCGAATCCGGAGGCAGCAAGTATTACTAACAGGATCGCGTACCGCCAACCGGGGCCGGACAGTCGCGAACTCTTGCGCGACTGCACCGCGATGAATACGGCAGTCATCAGGCAGACCCCAGCCTGAGAACGGTGGCCCAAGTACCCGTTGACGAGAGCTATCGCGAGCATGGCTAGCGTGGCGCCTGTGGGGAATCCTCGAGAGTAGAACCACGTTGCCGCAAGCGCGGTGGCAAGCGTTATCGGTATTCCGACACCGAACTTCCATGGTTGAGCCTGCGCCTCGAGGCTTGGATTGATGAAATAGGTAAGTGTGTAACCCACCACCAGGCCAACTGCGAACATCACCATGCGGCGCCGGTCTCTTTCGAGCAGCAGCGAGGTCGCGACGAGACTCACGAGGGTTATGACAACCCGGCTCCAGCCACGGGCGAAGTCGGCGAAGGCCGTCGCGCGCACAATATCCGTTGCGACCAGCGCTCCCAGCCAGATTAGTCCCATCACCATGGTCTTGCGAACCCAAGGCTTCGCAAAGGGATTGGGGTTTTGCCGAAGCAACAAGGGCAGCAGCAGAATCAGGATTACTTCCGATGCATATAATCGCCCGATGAGGGAGACCTGGACACACGACAGCGCCGGAATTAATAGAGACAGCAACTCGTAGCCCTTGCGCCTTTTCGGTCGAGTTGGCGCGTACATTACGGGGATATTCCCTGGTCTTGGCTGGTGTATCTTCGTCGGTGCCGGCTGCATGAGTTGTTCGCCTGGGTTGGGCCGTCGCCCTCTCTACGAATCCACCTGTTGCTGACATTGAGGCTGGCGTGCCCAACCGCGCCGCTGCCAAATCCATTTCCGCAGTTTGAGAGAGGACCTCTGGGGGAGCCAGCGATAGGACAGAGGTATCAGCGTCCCCGTGGGTATTTTCCACAAGACGACAGCAGCTAAATTCCAGAGCGTCCCATGCTTACGCGCCAGCTTCCATTTTTCCCATACCCCAGTAATTCTGCGGCGTTCCACCCCGCTGACTCTCGATTTGCAATGATGAACGACGAATCTGTCCGAAATGGATAAGGTGAGGCCCTTGGCTGCAGCGCGAGCCCAATACTCGGAATCGGCAAAGAGGAAGTTCGTGTCGAATACTCCGATGGCATCTATGACCCGGCGGCGGAAGAACACGCCCTCGCTTGCGACGTATGGCGCGCCGCCGCAGACGAAATTCTTCAACGTGATGGAGCGGGCGGTTCTGGGGCGGGAGTCGTAGAGTGTCAGGCTGCCATCCTGCTCCTCGTAGAACCAAAGAGTCTGGTTGAAAAGAATGTCCGTCTCGGGATGTTCGATCAACCATGACGCGGCATAAGCGAACGCGCCGGGCTCCATCACGTCGTCGTCGCTCATGTACTTGATTAGGTCCCCGGTGGCCATCCGCAGTCCCTTGTTTCTGGCGAAGTATTCGCCGGAGTCGCGCTCGGAGATCCATCGCAGGGCTGACCCATACGTCTTCAGGAGCTCGACCGTGCCGTCTTCCGATCCCCCGTCGCAGACGATTATTTCGACGTCACCGTACTTCTGGTCGAGGATCTGCTGGATGACCCGCCGCAGGTGTTGAGCTCGGTTCTTAGTTGGAATGATAACGGAGATCCGCATCTGTTCTCCTGGAGTTTAGTCTGGTTCAGCCTCGGGTTTCGGAGCTAGCCAGGGCGCGGTCAAACGAGCGGTTATACCACTCGACCATTTCCCGAATTCCCTGTTCGAGCGTGACCCTCGGCCGCAGTGCAGACGTTAGTTGCCGTAGCCTCGTCGCGTCGGCGCACTTCCGGAATCGTCCCTCGGGCTTGGATGTGTCGAATTCAACCCGGGGATGCTTCCCGGATATTTTACAGATCAGGTGGACGAGGTCCGCGATGCTTATGTCGTCGTCGTACCCTATATTGACGGGACTGGCGTCGGGCGCGTTCTCGGTCACGGTTAATATGGCGCGTGCGGCGTCTGAAGCGTGGAGCAGGTTGCGCCTTTGGTTTCCGCTGCCCCAGACGAGCAAGGGGTCCTCACCATCGAGGACTCGCTTGACGAGTGCGGGGACGACGTGGGCCTGCGATTCGGATTTCCATCGATAGTTACCGCCGTATGGGTTGAACGGTCTGATGGTAGTAACCTTCATTCCGTATTCCCGCGCGTAGTATGTGCCGGCCAGTTCCTGCACCCGCTTCGCCCATCCGTAGCCCTCGTTTACTTGCTCCGGATTTCCGGTGAAAACGGGAAGCTCCGGTGTCGGCACGATTGCGTCATCCGGGTAGACGCAGGAGGAACTTACTACGACGAAGCGTTCCGTGAGATTCTGGCGTGCCGCTTCTAAGAGGGGTAGCGTGCACAGGAGGTTGTACACCAGCATCTCTCCGTTGTGGTTTCGGCTGTATTCGAGGCCGAAGGCCTTGGCGGCAAGGTTTAGAACGACATCCCGTCCCCGCGTGAGGTCTTGGCAGACGGTTGGCTCCCGCAGGTCTGCTTCTATGAGCTCGATACGGTCGGCTACCGTTGACAGGTTGTCGCGGTATCCGTTATCGAAGTTGTCGACGACTGTGACCTCGCTACCGGCCTCAACCAGCTCCGGTACGAGATACGAGCCGAGAAAACCGCAGCCTCCCCCGACCAAAACGCGTTTATTCGTCCAGAATTCAGTCATTGTGGATCTCTCCGTAAATGTTCAGTCTTTGGTTTCGCCCCGCTACGCATCGGGTGACGCGGACTGCTTCGCTCGGCAACTTTATAGCTGTGGGGCTACGAGAGCCGCCTCGATTGATCATGTGTCCTGGGGTAAAAGTGGGGCGCTCTGCAGTGCAGGTTGGGGTCTTCGCCCCAGCCAGAGGCAGCGTCGCAGGAGTGCCAACGTCTCAGAAACGGATATGGCCCGGATGAAGAACGCTGCCGCCAGGTAGACCGCGCAAACTGCGCCCGACCACAGCAGTGCCGCGGGGACGTTCAGCCGGGGCTTTGTTAGTACATATGCGACCATGCAGGCGCCGAGTAGCATTAATCGCGGGGTGACCGCATCGATCGGTTTTCCTGCCAACCTGGCAAGGAAGTATCCGCAGATGAACGCGGCCAATGTTTCGCCGAGGGCGCTTCCCACCGCTGCTCCCCGAGCCCCCCAGTGCTGCACCAGAAGCGCGGAGATGATGGCCTGCATGAGAATGCTCGCGCTGTATGCCTTGATCAAGGCGGAGTGTGCCCTAAACGCGACGAGGGCGTTTAGGAATACCCAATGGGCGCACCCTGGTATGAACCCGAGCGCTGCCAGTCGAAGCACATCGGCGGCCGGCTCAAATTCGTGGGTGTAGATCCCGCCGACCACGCGCCACGAAAGGAGCGCGACAACGGCCGTGATCGGGAAGGCTGCCAGCATGAGGAGCCTGAGGCCTTGCCGGACCATCAGCATGGCTCGCGGCGGGTCGACGTGGGCGTACCGTGCGATGGATGGCAGCACTGTCATCAGAATGAACCACGGGAACACTCTCATGCTTTCGACTATGCGGAGCCCGGCTGAGTAAATTCCAACGTCGTGGCTGCCGGCGAGGGTCTGAACGACTAGAAGGCCGACTTTCCAGTGAATCCATTGCAAGGCGGTGACGAGCCAAAGGGCGAGCGAGCTACCGATCAGTGCGCGCGGCAGGGACGATAGCTTTGCGCCTGACGCATTCGGGAGAAGCTTCGAGGAGAACGGAATCGTGATCAGGCATACGGCCGCGCAGGCCACCGTGTTGCACGCAATAGCGGCTGAGAGCCCGCCGCGCGACCAAACGACGAGCGGGAAAAGTGCGACGGTCAGAATCTGTGCTAGGGTCGGCGCCCATGCCCACTGCATCCGGTTCAAGCCGCGGTGGATGGAGATTGGCACCGAGAGCACGAGCACTGCGGTACTGGCCGCGCCGAACAACATTGTTGGCGCCAATAGGCGAGCATCGTGGGTTAAGCGCCAGACCGCTAGCCAACCGACGGTTACGGCGATGAATCCTACGCCGATCTGTATGAGGACGCCGGGCCGTAGCAGGTTCCGGCTCTGCTCGGGGTGTTGAGCGCTCAACAGTATGAGTGCGGTGGCGCCGCCGCCTTGGCCGACGGATACCAGCCAGCCGGCAACCGCGACGATGAGCGAGTAGCGGCCAAATTCGGTAGGCCCGATATAGGCTGCCATGCGCGTGACGTAAAGGAAGCTGGCCGCCATGCTCACAGCCGTGGCAGTACCGAGCCAGAACGCGTTTCGGCCCAGGATTCCCGCTGTTCCAGCGTTTCGATTATCTGTTGCCGGTGTGTCTCGCATTCTGGCTGCGCTTACTGCAAAGGTCTTGTGGAGTTTCCCAGAGAAGTGCGGGTTACTGCGGCCCTAGCAGAAGTAGCTTTAGTAGCCGGTGGCACTTGCAGTTGAGCCAGGTATCGTATAACTTGACCGTAGTGCGGTTCTTGGGTATATCCGGAAGGTCTTCGGAGCCCCTTGAGAGGGCAAGGTGAAAGCTGTTCGGTGCTCCATACTTTGGTCCGCGGATGAATTGTCCCCGAAAGTATTTCACGTAGTCGTCGTGGTGTGTCCATCCCAGCGATTGGAGGCGATCGATCCACCATTGCTTCGGTCTGACAGTTTGATGGAGCCGGCGACCGAATTTAACTTCCTCGTTGGGCGAGACGCTCATTATCCAAAGGCTGCCGGGTTTTATGTGTCGGGCACAGTTATCGGATACGGCTGGGAGGAGCCCTTCCTCTATGTGTTCCATCAATTCCCAGGATGTGATCACGTCAAACTTCATGGGCTCTTCATTCAAAAGCAGCCGGAATTCCGAGGTTACGTCGCAGGTGAGGAGGAACTGCGGAATCGTCGCCCATTCTGCTCGCGAAAAACGGCGAGAGTAATCGCTGCCTTCGAGACCGACCGCGAGATGACCGTCATTAATGCATCGGCGGACGAATCCGCCGCCTGAGCAGCCGAGGTCCAATATCCGGAGATTCACCTCTTTAGCGAGTCGCTTCGCGTAAAGGAAGTATAGCTTCTGATTGAACCGAGGATTAGTGCTGTTGTCCTGGCGGGTTCCCAGCGGGAACTGGTGGTCCGGTGAGTCGTACGCAACTGGTTTGGAGGCCCTGAGTTGCAGTGCCATCGGCGAGGCAGGATGGCCATTTAGCGCGGTGAGGGGCGCAGTGTCTGCCGTCTTGTCTGTAGCGTTTCCGCTCATTTGTTCTCACTTCGGTGATTGATCGGGAGCAGCTCTTGGTAGACGCGCAAAGGAAGGTCGCTCTCCCGTTTAGCCTTGATCGGGCACTCTCGCGCGTCAAAAGCCGGGGTGTTGGGCGGTTCACGATGACGCGACTCGCTTACGACTTCGTAGGTTTGTAATACTTCGAGTAGTATTTCCCGTAGTAGCCGTAATAATAGTAGCGGTCGCTCATGTCCTGGCGCACTTCGTTCAGCGTCACGCCTATCACATTGACTTTGAGACGATTGAGGCTGGTCAGTACATTCGCGACGGCGTTCTTGTTTGTCTGTCCGGCCAGTGCGACTACAACCACACCGTCGACAACCGCTGCCATCTGCAAAGGCTCGGCGAATCCTAACAGCGGCGGCGCATCGACGATGATCAAGTCATATTCCGAGGCGGCTTCCTCCAGAAGTTTCTCCAGGGTTGCGCCCAGACGGTCGGCCGCATGGCGAGAGGCGGTGCCGGCGGTCAGCACGGACAAGTCCGGGACCTCGAGCACTTGCTGAACATAATCCTGCCACCTGCCTTCACCCTTCACGACTTCGCATAGTCCGCCCTCGTTGGGTAGATCGAGCCTGGTATGAACGCCCGGACGGCGCAGGTCGGCATCGATCAGGAGGGTCTTGCGCTTCTGAAGGCTATGCGCCACCGCAAGATGGACGGAGGTTGTAGTCTTGCCTTCGCGCGGCACAGCGGAAGTCATGAGCAGGCTGCGTGGGCGGCGGGCGGGATCGGAGAGCAGGATGGAATCGCGCAGAGTGCGGATGGCTTCTTCGAATGCGGAAGCCTGGCTGCTGTTTCCAGTGGATTTGACGAGGGCTTTACTGCCGGCGCCGTCACCGTTTCCGTTCACGCCAATGGAGGGCAAGCGACCCCGCCAGCCCTTAACGCTAGGCAGCGAACCGAGAACGACGGTCCTGAGGCCTTTCTGGATCTGTTCGGGATCGGTGAGGGTATTGTCGAGCACGTCGGCGATGACGGCCGCTCCCACTGCCAGCATACCGGACAGCAGGAAGGCGAGTATGGCGTTCAGGCGGAGGTCCGGAAACACCGGTTTTAGCGCTGGCCGGGCGGAGTCGGCCAGCCGGATGGAACTGTTCTGGAAGCTGGAGTTGATTCCGGCCTCCTTAATCTTGCGGACCAATTCCTCGTAGAGGCCCTTATCGCTGTCGGCTTCCTGTTTGAGGGCTTTGTATTCGAATGAGCGGGCGTTGAGACGATCGAATTCGCCTTTGGTTTGGGCAACCTGGTCTTTGAGCAAGGTCTCGCGGTTGAGAGCTTGCTGATACTCCAGCTTTACGCGCTGAGCGATGTTGTTCTTGAGCGCATCGAGCTGGTTCTCGAGTTCGGCCACGGTTGAACCGGCTTTCTTGTACTCGGGGTGGTTGGCTCCGAACTGGGCTTTGACGGTGGCGAACCTTTCCTGCGCTTCATCGAGCCGATCGGCCAGCTTGCGAAGTTGCTCGCCTTGTGAGGATGCTTCGGCGGCTTCGAAGGATCCGCTCTTCACGGCGTTGTAAGCAGACTCTTTGAGCATGCGATCGGATTGGGCGTTGGTGTAATCGTTATTGAACTGCAGGAGACGGGCGGAGAGGATGCTGGTTTTCTCATCGGGGTTGATTACCGCGAGATCCTTTTCGAACCCGGCCAGCGCCGCGGAGGATTTTTCCATCTTGGCCCGCAATTCCTCCAGCTGTTTTTCCATGAAAGTGGACAGCTCGGCGGCGGATTGAAAGCGGATATTGAATGTGTGAAGGATGTAGCTGTGGGCAATGGCGTTGGCGACGTCGCTGGCTAATTCGGGGTTCGGGGAACGGTATGCGATCAGGAGCAGATAGGTGTTCGTGGGCCGCGACACTTTTAGATTCTTGAGCTTGACCGGTGCGTTTTGGGCGCGCGAGGTGGGAAGTTGCGGCTCGCCGGGTAGCCTCGTGGACTCAGCGGTTGGAAGCTTGTAGCGTTCAGCGACCGGACGCAGAACGGAGTCGGACTGGACGAGTTTGATCTGCGTGGCGAGGAATTGATCGGCGTCGTTGGGCGCCAGACGCGCTGCGTCCTGACCGATCACGCCAGGAGGCGCTTGGCGGTCGATGTCGACGATGGCGGTGGATTCGTAGATCGGTGTGAGGCGCGAGGAGACGACGACCGTGGAGATCACTGCGACCAGGACGAACGAGATGATTTTCCACCTGTGCCGGCGGAGAATCCAGAGGTAGTGAGAGAGAGGAACGGTCTGATCTTCCGGCTCCGGCTCGGCGTAGGCATAGGGAGGATAAAACGCGTATTGCTCCGGCACTGCGGAAAGGGCGGCGTGTTCGGGAGCGGGAAGGGCTCGTTTGGGGATTTGATCTGGCATGACAGAGGATCTCTTTGACGTTTAGTGCAGGACGTAGATTGCGGCGGCGCCGAGGGCAGCGCCTACACCGGCCATTTTCTCCAGCGTTCCCAGGGTGAGGCGTCTACCCTTATTGTCGGGAATGTAGAGGATGTCATTCGCCATCAGAGGCACGTCGGGGGCTTTCCGCTGCATGATCTTTTCGAGAGGGACGGGAATTTCGTTCTTGTTACCGGCGCCTTCCTGGCGATAGATGAAGGCTTCCTTGGTGTAGTAGGGCGCCAGGCCTTCGGAGAGCGCGATCATTTCGAGAACAGTGGTATCGCCGCCGCTGCGGACGGCAAATGCGCCGGGTTTTTTCACATTGCCCACCACATAAATGCGCCCCACTTCGGGAACGCGGACTTCTTCGCCCCCCTTGAGGATGACGTTGAACGCAGGGTCAGCCTCGTCGATGAGGCTGCGGACCGGGACCCGGCGGGTGAGCGTGACGGGCTTGTCCTCGGGGCCCATTTGGGATAGCGAGACGAGGATTTCCGTGCCGGCGTTTTCGCTGAGGCCCTGGGCGCGGGCAATGGCTTCGAGGAGGGTGACCGGCCCCTCAGCCTGAAACACCAGCGGCATCTTGACGGCGCCGTTCACGGCGATGGGGCGGCTGTGGTATTCGGCAATAGTCACCGTGACAAAAGGATCGACCAAAATCTCTTCCTGCTTGAGGGCCGCCGTGATAGCGGTTTCGATATCGGCCGGGAGCAGTCCCTGGGCCTTAATGCGCTGCTTCAGCATGGGAAGGCGGAAGTAGCCGTCGCCGCCGATGCGCACGGTGCGGGAGAGCTCGGGCGAGTCGTATACCGAAACGGCGATGAGGTCGTTGGGGCCGACGGGCTGGGCGGGGAGATTACCGCCCATTTCGGGAGCGGCGGCGGGGCGGCCCGGATATTGCTGCTGCTGTTGTGCGGTTGCCGGCGACGCGAAGGCGACGGCGAGAAGAAACGACGGGAGAAAGAGCCGCATATGGAACCTACCCTTCCGAACTCAAGGTCGCCGATTTGGCCTCGGCGATGGCATCGAAGATGCGCGACATACGGGATTCCAGCCGGGCTAGACGGCGGTCGAAGGCCTGCAGCTGTTCGGAGACCGATCCATTGGCATCGTGCGAGGGCTCGGATGCACGAGCCGTCTCGAGAATGGCGGAACGGGCGAAGTCCGATAAACAGCGGGAGTTAGTCATCGAAGAAGCATGCTTGAGACGCAGGAATTCTTCGTCGGTAACCCGAAAGTTGATAAGACGCTTGCGAGTGGTCATACACGGCTCCGGAGCCCCGGTAAATGGTGTGAAGGTTATTGTTATCCGGCAGTTACAAGTGGAGGAGCGATAGCGAAAAGACGGGGCCACTCCATAGCTTCGCTATCGTCAGTCCCATTCTGCCTTTCCAGAATGAGCGACGGTGGAAATGTAAAAACCGGCGAACCGGGTGGGGCTTGGGCTACCGGTTTGTAATACCTTCGTACTACTTTGTGGTAAAACGTACCACAAACCGATTACCCGGTCAAGGATACAGTTTGTCTATTACGGCTGTATTCTCAAGGACATTTTGATTACATCTGAAATCTGTGCGGCAGAGTACGTTTACGCGGCGGAAGACAGTCTCTCGCAGAGACGCAGAGGGCGCGGAGAAAACTCAAATCCTAACTTAGGCCGAAGTTCTTGAATTCTTATCGCAGCCTGTTGATTCTGCAAGATGCTATATGCCTATTTGTAGGCATGTCGGTACCCCCAAGACAAAGAAAACAAAAGTGGGCGTGAGTGGTTTCAAGAACTTCACCTTAGGGCTTCTTCTTCTCTGCGTCCTCCGCGCCTCTCCGGGAAAATCTTATTGCCTGTCAACGCGGATCCGGGACTGCCGGTACCGGGTAGACCTTTTGCAGCGCTTGCTCGTATTCCCCGAACAATACCTGGATGCCCGTAAATTCGCGCTTTACAGCGGCACGATACTCCGCGCTGGTGGCGAAGTCGTAAAGCAGCGCCGCCATCGCCTGGGCATCTACCACAAATCCCTGATGCCCCACCTCGGTCAAAGCGTCCGCCTCCATCTGGTAGGTATGGTTGGCGGCAGTGGACGTGTAGACGGCGAATCCCATACCGGGAATCGCATTGGAGACGGTGCCCGTTTCGTCGTACCCTTCCGGCTTGCCGGGGGCGGCGGAGATGTGAGTGGCGCCGAATTGTTTTACATGCGCGAATCCGACCTCGGCGAGCGTCGCAACCGAGATGCCGTCGCGCATCTGGCCGTAATTGTCGATTTTCACCTTCGTGCCGGTGGCCAGGGCGGCGGCGCGCGCGGCGTTGTCGACGGCCTCGCGCACTTGGGCCAGGTAGACCGCGTCGGGGTAGCGGATGTAGAAGTCGGCCTGTGCGCGGTCGGGGACCACGTTGGGGGCGGCGCCGCCTTCGGTGATTACACCCTGAATACGCGTTTCGGGCCGCATAGTGGTGCGCGCCGCGTCGATATTGTTGAACAAATGTATGACGGCTTCCAGCGCGTTCCGGCCGGCCCACGGCGTCATCTGGTGCGCGGGCGCGCCGGAGAATGTGTATTTCACCCCGTCGATATTGAGGCAGCAGGTGCCGAATCCCGGCGCTGGACGAACCGTCGCGCTCACCGAGTGGCTGCGGACAATCACGTCGACCCCGTCGAAAACGCCGGCCTTAAACATGTCGATCTTGGCGACCGGCGGCATCATTTCCTCGCCAGGACAGCCGAACACCACGATGCTGCCGGGCGTATGGGTGCGCTCCAGCCATTCCGCCAGGGCAATTGCCGCTGCCATGCCGATCGGGCCCTGGGTGCTGTGCTGGTCGCCATGGAAAGCGCCCTTGGTACCGCGCAGGGCATCGTATTCCACGATGATGCCCAGGCTCGGCGCGCCCCGCTGAAAGCGCGCCACGAAGGCGGTGGGCAGATTGGCCACGCCCATGGTGACTTCGAAACGATGGCGCTTCAGATAATCCACCAGAATCCCCACGGAGCGCGTCTCCTGAAAACCGATCTCCGGATGCCGCGTGATGTCGTCGCCCATAGCGAGCAGCTCGCTATCCATGAGCTGTTTGGCGCGGGCGGTAACCTGGTCGCGCGCCGCGTCGGGGGCGCTGAAATGCGCTACCCACTGGTCGACTTCGAGGGATTTTTCGAGCACGTCCATTTTCTTGAGGACGTCGCGCGCGGCATCGCGCTCCGTAGGGGTCTCCTGCGCGCAGAGGCTGGAGGCCAGCAAGACAGCGGTGAGTGCAAATCTCATTATCGCGATATTGTAACGGAATCGCGGCCGATTCCGGCGGCCGCATTCTCAGTGAATGGTCACGGTCGAGCTGATGCTGGCAGTCCCTATACTGAGCTGAATCGGCACCGTGCCTGTCACGCCCGCGGGAATCAGCACGTTCACTTGCAGGACTCCGGCGACGAAATCGGGCGCCGCTCCGGCGTAAGGCACTTGCGCGGTCTGCCCGCCGACCTGGACGGTCACCGGCAGGTTCGGTTTGGGAAATACGCTGGTGTTGACGCCGCCGTCAATGCCCCCAGGCGTCGTCTGGCCTTCGCCGGTGCCATAGAGCACCAGATAGCCGCTGCTGGAAACGGGATTGGACGGCGAGTTCACACTGCCATCCGGATTGGTGATGACGAAAATTCCTGGAGACGCTGCGACCACCGGGACGGTCACGGAATTGGTCGGCTTCCCCTGCACGACGACTTCGATCTGCGTGCTGGTCTGCCCGGCGACTTCGTACGGCACCACGGCGTTGACCTGCGAACCGCTCACGTACGTCAACGCCGCCGCCACTCCGCCGATCGTCACCTGCGTCCCGCCCAGCTGATTGGACACCAGCCCTGCGGAAGTCAACTGCAGGCCGACGGGCGTCGAAGGTCCCAGGCTCACTCCGGGACCGCCATAGATGGAGATGATCTCGCCCGGCGAGATGCCTCCGGCCTTGAAGGTCGCACTGTTGGCCACGCCTTCGGCGACAATCTGCGCGGGCGTCAGCTTGCGCACCCGGAGATTGGTTCCGTCGGCGAAATAGACGTTGCCGGCGCTATCCACGGTAATAGTGATCGCGCCGTGAATCATGGCGTTGGTGGCCAGTGCGCCGTCGCCGCTGAATCCCGCCGATCCGGTCCCGGCGATGGTGGAAATCAGGCCGGTGGTAGCGTCCACTCTGCGAATTCGTGCGTCGGTGGTGATATAGAGATTTCCGGCGGCGTCCACGGCGACACCGAACAGATTCCCGCCAATGGTTGCAGCGGTGGCGGGGCCGCCGTCGCCCAACGCTCCGGCGCCGCCGCCCGCCACGGTCGAAATGATGCCGGAGGAATTGATTTTTCGGACCCGGCTGTTTCCCCAGTCGGCGACATAAAGGTTGCCGCTCTGATCGAGGGCCAGTTGCCACGGCTGGAGTAACCCCGCGGCGCTAGCAGGTCCGCCGTCACCTCCGTAAGTTGGCTTTCCGGTACCGGCATAAGTGGTGATGATGCCCGCTGAATTCACCACGCGGACGACGCTATTGCCCCGGTCGGCGATATAGATGTTGCCGGCGGCGTCGACCACTGCGTCGGTCGGCCCGAGCAGTTGGGCCGCCGTCGCCGGACCGTGGTCGCCGCCGTATCCGGCGGACCCGCTTCCGGCTACCGTGCCGATGCTCCCGAGGACGTTGATCTTCTGCACGACTCCCGAAATGAAATACAGATCGCCCTGGGAATCGAAGTTCATGCCCAGGGGACCGCCGATTTCGGCGGCGCTTGCCTGCCCGCTCTTGGTATAGCCGGGAATGCCGTTGCCGGCGATCGTGCTGATGATGCCGGACGGGGCAATTCTGCGGATGCGCTGATCGGTGTAGTCGGAGACGTACACATTGCCGGTCGAGTCCAAGGCCACGCCGACCGGGCTGAGCAGCGGCGTCGAGGTTGCCGGGATGTTATCTCCCGCGTTGGGGGTGGGCAACTGGCCCGCGACCGTTGTAATGGACTCCTGCGCCAGGACAACGCGCCTTACCCGGCGCAAATTCAGCTCCACCACCAGCAAGTTGCCGCTGGCGTCGAGTGTGATTCCCGTGGGCGCCAGCGACTCCTGGAGCGCGCCGCCGTCGAGCAGGGAGGTGCCGCCGCCCGCCACGGTGGAGATAATGCCGCTGGCATTGACCATGCGGAGCCGGCCGTTTAATCCATCGGAAATGTAGAGGTTGCCCTTGCTATCGAGCGCCACGTCGGAGGGGTAAAACAGCGAGGTCGCGGTCGCCTGCACGCCATCTCCCGTGAAGCCGCCAGTCGCGTCGCCGGCCACGGTGGTGATGATGCCCTGGGTGTTTATTTTGCGGACGCGATCGTTCTGTGTGTCGGCCAGGTAGACGTTGCCCGCGCCATCCACGCACAGGCCCTGCGGATTGAACAGGGACGCCGAGATCGCGGGCACATTGTCTCCCGAGTAACCGGCGCCGCCGTTGCCGGCGAATGGCGTCACCGTACCGGCGCTATTCACCTTGACAACCACCTCACCGCCGGAAACATACAGGTTCCCGCTGCCATCCACGGCCACTGCGTCCACGCCCGTTCCGACCAATGCTACTGTGCTGATGACGCCGGCCGGAGTGACCATACGGACGCGGTAATTGCCGGAATCGGCGATGTAGAGATTGTCGGCAGAGTCCACGGCCAAGCCTACGGGTTGGAACAGCTCCGCCGCCGTTGCCTGCCCTCCGTCGCCGCTGAATCCCTGTGTGCCATTGCCGGCGTAGGCCGTGATGACGCCGGCCGGAGTGACGCGAAACACCTGCTCAAAGTAGCCGTCGCTGACGTAGAAGTTCCCCGCGGAATCGACTGCCACGTACCTCGGCTGCACCAGGCTGGCGCTGGTGGCCTGTCCCCCCGCACCGAACTGCTGACGGCCATTCCCTGCGATAGTCGAGATGTTGTAGAATTGCGCCGCCGCCGGCGAGCATAGCAAGCATAGAACCGACAGTTGTCTCAGAGTCACGGAAGTCCCCCATCTATGTATAGCGCGAAACGGGCGAAAATCGGCTCAACGACGTGGCGCAGACGCTCAGTCTGCTTCTCGGCGGGAACGTCTCTATAGGGAGAAACGAGTTCGTTATCGCGACCGGTCCCCCACGGTCAGGGCTCGCCGATATGGTAACGGAAACGAGGCCGATCACGGCGGCCGCAAGCTCAGTGAATACTCACCGTTGCGGTGATGCTGGCTGTGCCTATGTTGAGTTGGATCGGCACCGTGCCGGTCACGCCCGCCGGAATCGTCACGTTCACTTGCAGAACTCCGGCGGCGAAATCCGGCGCCGCTCCGGCATAGAGCACCGGCGCCGTCTGCCCGCCGATTTGGACGGTCACCGGCAGGTTCGGTTTGGGAAATACGCTGGTGTTGACGCCGCCGTCAATGCCCGCAGGCGTGGTCTGCCCTTCGCCCGTCCCATAGAGCACCAGATAGCCGCTGCTGGAAACGGGATTGGACGGGGAGTTTACGGTCCCGTCCGGATTGGTGATGACGAAGATTCCAGGCGAGGCCGCGACCACCGGGACGGTAACGGAATTGGTGGGTTTCCCCTGCACCACCACTTCGATCTGCGTGCTGGTCTGCCCGGCGACTTCGTAGGGCACGACGGCGTTGACCTGCGAACTGCTAACGTACGTCAACGCCGCCGCTACTCCGCCGATCGTCACCTGTGTCCCGCCGAGTTGGTTGGATACCAGCCCCGCGGACGTGAGCTGCAGTCCGACGGGCGTCGCGGGTCCGAGACTCACTCCGGGACCGCCGTAGATGGAGACGATCTCGCCCGGCGATATGCCTCCGGCCTTGAAGGTGGCGCTGTTGGCCACTCCTTCGGCGACAATCTGCGCGGGCGTCAACTTGCGCACGCGGAGGTTGGTCTCATCGGAGAAGTAGACGTTGCCGGAGCTGTCCACGGTAATACTGTTGGCGCCGTGGATCGTGGCATTGGTGGCCAGCGCGCCGTCGCCGCTGAATCCCGCGTTTCCAGTGCCGGCGATGGTGGAAATCAGGCCGGTGGTGGCGTCCACTTTGCGAATGCGCGAGTCGCTGGTGATGTAGAGATTCCCGGCGGCGTCCACGGCGACGCCCAACAGGTTCCCGCCGATACTGGCTGCGGTCGCGGGACCGCCATCGCCCAGCGCGCCGGCGCCGCCGCCCGCCACGGTCGAAATGATGCCGGCGGAATTGATTTTCCGAACCCGGCTGTTTCCCCAGTCGGCGATGTAGAGATTGCCGCTTTTATCCAGGGCCAGTTGCCACGGCTGGAATAATTGCGCGGCGGTAGCAGGTTCGCCGTCGCCTCCATAGGCGGCCTTGTTGGTACCGGCAAAAGTGGTGATGGTGCCCGAGGGGTTCACCATGCGGACGACGCTATTTCCCCGGTCGGTAATGTAGATGTTGCCCGCGGCGTCGACCACCGCGTCGGTGGGCCCTAGCAGTTGGGCCGCCGTCGCCGGACCGTGGTCGCCGCCGTATCCGGCGGCTCCGCTTCCGGCTACCGTGCTGATGGCTCCGTTGACGTCGATCTTCTGAACGACTCCCGCCAGGAAATACAGATCGCCCAGCGGGTCGAAGCTCATGTCCAAGGGACCGCCGATTTCGGCGGCGCTGGCCTGCCCGCTCTTGGTATAGCCGGGAATGCCGTTGCCTGCGATGGTGCCGATGATGCCGGACACGGCAATCTTGCGGATGCGCTGGTCGGTGTAGTCGGTGACGTACACATTGCCGGTCGAGTCGACGGCCACGCCGACGGGATCGAGCAGCGCCGTCGCGGTTGCCGGCACGTTATCTCCCGCGTTGGGGCTGGGCAATTGGCCGGCGACAGTTGTTATGGACTCCTGCGCCAGGACAACGCGCCTTACGCGCCTGTAATTCAGCTCTACCACCAGCACGTTGCCGTTCGGGTCGGCCGCGATTCCCGCGGGCGCCAGCCCTTCCTGGAGGGCGCCGCCGTCGGACAGCGAAGCGCCGCCGCCCGCCACGGTGGAGATAACGCCGCTGGGATTGACCACGCGGAGCCGGCCGTTCAATCCATCGGAAATGTAGAGGTTGCCCTTGCTATCGAGGGCCACGTCGGAGGGTTCGAATAGCGAGGTCGCGGTAGCCTGCACGCCATCGCCCGTGAAGCCGCCGGTGGCGTTACCGGCGACTGTGGTGATGATGCCCTGAGTGCTGATTTTGCGAACGCGATTGTTCTGCGCGTCGGCCAGGTAGACGTTGCCCGCGCTATCCACGCACAGGCCCACCGGATTGAAGAGGGAGGCGGAGATTGCGGGCCCGTTGTCTCCCGCATAGCCGACGCTCCCGTTGCCCGCGAATGGCGTCACCGTACCGGCGCCATTCACCTTGACCACCACCTCACCGCCGGCAACATACAGGTTCCCGCTGCCATCCACGGCCACGGCGATCACGCCCGTTCCGATCAGCGCCACGGTGCTGATGGCGCCGGCGGGCGTGACCATGCGGATGCGGTAATTGCCGGAATCGGCGATGTAGAGGTTGCCGGAAGAGTCCACGGCCAGGCCCTCGGGTTGGAAGAGCTGCGCCGCGGTTGCCTGCGCGCCGTCGCCACTGAATCCCTGTGTGCCATTGCCGGCGTAGGCTGTGATCACTCCCGCCGGAGTGACGCGAAACACCTGCTCAAAGTAAGTGTCGCTGAAGTAAAAATTCCCCGCGGAATCGGATGCCACGAACTTGGGCTGCACCAGGTTGGCGTTGGTGGCCTGTCCACCCGCCCCGAACTGGGCCCTGCCATTCCCCGCGATAGTCGAGATGTTGTAGAATTGCGCCGCCGCGGGCGAGCATAGTAAGCATAGAACCGATAACTGTCTCAGAGTCACGGAAGTCCCCCATCTATACATAGCGCGAAACGGGCGAGAATCGGCTCACGACGTGGCGCAGACACTCGTGTCTGCCAGCGCCGAGACTCATCTCGGCGGGAGGGCGGAAGAGTCTCCGAACTCCTGAAGTCGCCCCGCAAATTGGGGTTGATTGGGAAACTAGCCTGAGCCCGGCTTCGCAAAAAAAGATTTGGCCACGGATGGCCACGGATAAGAACCAAGCCCTTTCTTATCTGTATTCATCCGTGTTTATCTGTGGCTAATTATTTCCCCAGCATCTTCTTGGCGGCGGCCACCAGATTTTCCGGTTCGAAGCCGTACTTGCGCTGCAATTCCTTGAGCGGGGCGGACGCGCCGAAAGTTTTCATGCCGAGAATGCGGCCGTGTACGCCGGTGTAGCGTTCCCAGCCAAACGTGGACGCCTGCTCGATGGCGATGCGCGCCGTAATGGCGGGAGGGAGTACGCTCGCGCGGTACTCGTCGCTCTGCTCCTCGAAAATGTCCCACGAAGGCATGGAGACCACGCGCGACCGGATGCCTTCAGCCAGAAGCGCGTCGTGCGCATTGGCGGCGAGAACGACCTCGCTGCCCGTCGCTATCAGAATGATCTCCGGCTCGCCTTCGGGAGGGTCCGCCAGCACGTAAGCGCCGCGCGAGAGGCCGGAGGCGGGCGCGAATCGCTTGCGGTCGAGCGTCGGCAAGGGTTGGCGTGAGAGCACCAGCACGGCAGGCTTGTGGCGGAGTTGCAGGATGTAGCGATAGGCTTCGACCACTTCGTTGGCGTCGGCCGGCCGCAGCGTACAGAGGCCGGGAACGGCGCGCATGGAGGCCAGTTGCTCCACCGGCTGATGCGTGGGACCGTCCTCGCCATCGCCCATGGCGTCGTGCGTAAAGATGAAAATGGCCGGCAATTCCATAATCGCCGAGAGGCGGATGGCGGGCCGCGCGTAGTCGCTGAAGATGAAGAACGTCGCGCCATACGGGCGTAGTTTAGAGAGCGAAAGCCCGTTCACGATGGCCGCCATGCCGTGTTCGCGAATGCCGAAATGCAGGTTCTTGCCGCCGTAATTATTGGGCTCCAAATCGCCTGCGCCCTCGAAGGTGAGGAGGGTCTTTGTCGAAGGCGCCAAGTCGGCCGAGCCGCCGAGAAGCCAGGGAATATTGCGGGCCACCACGTTCAGCACCTTGCCGGAAGCGTCGCGGCCGGCGATTCCTTTGGCATCCGCAGGGAACACCGGTAGATCGCGATCCCATCCGTCGGGGAGCTCGCGGCGCTGCATGCGGTCGAGCTCGTCGGCGAGATCGGGGTGAGCGGCGCGATAGCCATCCATCAGCTTCATCCACTGCTCGCGGGCGGCGGCCCCGCGCTCTCCGATTCCGCGGGCGAAGTGCTCGTAAACGCCATCGGGCACCAGGAACTTGGCGTCCTCGGGCCAGCCGTAGAATCGCTTGGCGAGACGGATCTCGTCGTCGCCGAGCGGCTCGCCGTGGGCCTCGGCGGTGTCCTGCTTGTGCGGCGCGCCATAGCCGATATGGCTGTCGAGAATGATGAATGTCGGCCGGTCTTTCGTCTTATGGAAAATCTCGATGGCGTGCTCGATGCGGCCGAGGTCGTTGGCGTCGCCCACCCGGAGCACGTTCCAGCCATAGCCCATGAAACGAGCCGCCACATCTTCGGTGAAGGTGATGCGCGTGTTGCCTTCGATGGTGATGTGGTTGTTGTCGTAAATCCAGCAGAGGTTATCGAGCTGCAAATGGCCGGCGAGCGAGGCCGTTTCCGAGCCGACGCCTTCCATCAGGCAGCCATCGCCGCAGATGGCGTACATGTTGTAATCGAAAACCTCGAAATCGGGCTTGTTGTAGCGCGCCGCGAGCCACTTCTGTGCGATCGCCATGCCGACGCTGGTGGCGATGCCTTGCCCCAGCGGGCCGGTGGTGGTCTCTACGCCGGAGACCCAATGGTATTCGGGATGGCCGGGAGCTTTGGAATCGAGCTGGCGGAAATGGCGGATGTCGTCGAGCGTGACCGAGGGTTGTCCAAGAATCTCATACTTGCCGTTGACCGCCTGCGTTTTGGTGAGGTGCAGGACGGACCAGAGCAGCATGGACGCGTGGCCGTTGGAGAGGACAAAACGGTCGCGGTTGGGCCAGATCGGGTCTGCGGGATCGAAGTTCATGACGCGATTCCAAAGGGTGTAGACCAGCGGCGCAAGCGCCATCGGTGTGCCGGGGTGGCCGGATTTGGCCTGTTGGACGGCGTCCATCGATAGCGTGCGGATGGTGTTGATGCACAACTGGTCGAGGACCGGTACGACGACTTGCTGCGTGCTCACGTTAGGAACTCCTTCCCCCTACTTACCGCCGGCCGATTTCTCCAGGTGGCCGCCGAAGCCGAAACGCATGGCCGAGAGCAACTTGTCCTGGAAATCGGCATCGCCGCGCGAAGTGAAACGCTGGTAGAGCGCGGTGGAAAGTACCGGCACCGGCACGCCGATATCGATGGCTGCCTTGATGGTCCATCGTCCTTCGCCCGAATCGGAGACGTGCCCCTCGAATTTGGAGAGAGACGGATCCTCAGCGAGGCTGCCAGCCGTGAGGTCGAGCAGCCAGGAGGCGATGACGCTGCCGCGGCGCCAGACTTCGGTGACATCGGCCAGATTGATGTCGAACTGGTAGTTTTGGGGATGCCGAAGGGGTGTGGTTTCGGCGTCGGCCGCGGAGGGCGGGTGCTTTCCGATGCCGGCGCCTTGTAAGACGCTCAGGCCCTCGGCGTAGGCAGCCATCATCCCGTACTCAATGCCGTTGTGGACCATCTTCACGAAGTGGCCGGCGCCGTTCGGTCCGCAATGCAGGTAACCGTTTTCGGCCGTACCGCCCATGTTTTCGCGGCCGGGGGTGCGGGGTATCGTGCCGGGACCAGGGGCCAGGGTCGAAAAGATCGGGTCGAGACCCGCCACCACGTGATTTTCGCCGCCGATCATCATGCAGTAGCCGCGTTCCAGTCCCCAAACGCCGCCGCTGGTGCCGACGTCCACGTAGTGGATCTTCTTTTGGGCAAGCTCCCGGGCGCGCCGCATATCGTCTATGTAATAGGAATTGCCGCCGTCGATGAGGATGTCGTCCGGTTCGAGATGCGGGAGGATGTCGGCGATGGTCTCGTCGACCGCGCCGGCGGGAACCATCAGCCAAATCGCTCGCGGCTTATTGAGGCGCTTCACCAGCTCGCCGAGCGATGAACTTCCAGCGGCGTTCTCCTGTACCAGCGCCTCGACCGCTTTAGGCGACATGTCGAAAACAGCGCAATCGTGTCCGGCGCGCAATAGCCGGCGCACCATGTTTGCTCCCATCCGTCCCAGACCCACCATTCCCAGTTGCATATTCCCCTCCTCGTCTATGATCGCCTGTTTGGAGTCGGAATCTCATCGGGGAGGTTCGGAAAACTGGTGAATTTGTGTACGTTTGGCGACCCGCATCCCGCTCCCTTCGGTCGCGGCTCAGTGTCGGCACGATGCGTTTCCGAGCCGCGAACACAGGGAGCGGGATGCGGAATCAGACCTTGTAAGGCCACGGTGCGCGGGCGAAGAGCGCTCCGTCTATGCCGATGGTCTGCCCGCTGATGAAGGACGCGCCCTCGCTGGCCAGAAACAGCACTGTCGGCGCAATGTCGGCGAACACCCCCACGCGCGCCAGGGGCGTCAGTTTCGACCATGTGCCGGCGTAATCCGGGTCCTCCTCCCTGGTCCGCTCCGATTCGATGGCGCCGGGCGCCAGGCAATTCACACGGATTCCGTAGGCCCCTAATTCCACCGCCGACACCTTTGTGAACATCTCGATGGCCCCTTTGCTCGCGGTATAGGCCACCAGGTGCGGAAACGCCAGCTTATTACACCCCGACCCCAGATTGACAATCGTGCCGCCGCCATGGTCCTTCATATAAAGGCCGGCCTGCTGGGTGCACAGAAAGCAGCCCTTTAGGTTGGTGTCGACCACCAGATCCCATTCTTCTTCCGTCACTTCCAGCAGCGGCTTGAAGGTTTGCACCCCGGCATTATTTACCAGCAGGTCGAGCCGCCCGAAGCGCTCCACCACCTGCTGGAACATTCCGGCCACCTGCGGGGCCGACCGGATGTCCGCCTCGATTGCCATTGCGTCTGCGCCGAGGGTGCGCAGTTCGGCGAGAGTTCCGTCGGCCAGAGGCGCTGGGTCCTTATAATGATTAATCGCCACGCGCCACCCGTGACGAGCCAATTCCAGGGCGATTTCCTTGCCGATTCCCCGGCTGGCGCCGGTTACCAGGGCCGCCCGGCGTTCGCCCTCCTGAGTCGCTTTCACCCCCAAAGTTTACACCAAAGTGTATGTAAATTCGGCGGGTCGCACTATGTAAGAAATATCACTTCTCGCCCCAAAGCGACCGGAAGCCACGGAAAACACGGCATCTGATGTTTGGCCACAGACATGCAAACCATTGATAACCCAAGGTAACAGCATGAAAAACGTCTTAATTGTCGACGATAATGTCGGATTCTTATTCTGGTTGGGCGAAGTCCTGGCCGGCGCAAACTACCAGCCATGGCCTGCCTGCAGCGCTGCGGACGCCGGCAAAATGTTGAGGAGCAAGCGCCTCGCGCAATTGGATTTGCTCGTGGTGAACCCCTCATTGCGCGGCGCGTCGGCGTTCATCGCGCGCCTTCGCAGGACTCGGCCCACTCTTAAGGTATTGGCTGTCGACCCGCTCAACGAGAAGCAGGTGCGGGGCGTCAATGCCTGGCATGCGCGCCCGAATCGCGCCGATGTATCCGCCAGGCAAGAGTGGCTGCGGGAAGTGGGACGCATCTTCAGTACGCAGAAGCGCGCAGCCTAGTTGTGAAGCAGGATGTCATCCTGAGGCCCGGATGGCATTCTGCCTCTTAGTTGGATTTTCTCGTCAGCCGCAGTGCGATTCCCCCGCGAAATAGCGGCGTCTGAATGGTCTTGTCACCGCCTTCATGGCGGAACGCGGCCACGGGCGCACCGTTTCCTGTCACAATATCCAGCCATTCACCGCCATAATCGCCCGCCGGCAAATCTAAGGTGAGCGCAGTTGGCCCATCTCCATCCAGGTACATCGCGTAGGCGCCGTTCGGTGTCGCCAGGACCCTGGCATACACCCCGGCGGCATGCTTGACGGTGTGCCGGTCGGGAGCCAGATCGGCCAGCGGCAGCGCGCTTAAGAACCGGCTCAGAATCGCCAGTTCGCTTCGCAGCGTAGCACTCCCGCCGCCAGGACCGTTGGGACCCGTGTCAGACCCGTCCTCATGCCCCACCGAAAATGAATAGTCCAGGGCATCGAACGTGCTCCCACCCGCCAGCATGAAGTTCCACGCCTGGCGGCAGTAGGTAAGATCGTCCCGTCCGATGAATCCCGTCTCGTCGTATCCGATGGCCTCTCCCAACCCGTAATTCAATTCCACCGCCGCGGGGTAAGCGTAGTGGAAGTTCACGATGCTCACACCGGGCGCGAGTTCGCGCACGGGAAAGCCGAAATTGGCGTAATTCTGCGCGATCGGATGCCGGTTGGGAGCGTCCTCGCTCGCGATCCACTCCGCCACGCGCGCCTGCCACGCCATGGACAGCTCATCCGCCACGTCGATGGAATTCGGATAGAGGTCGCGCGCCGGAGCCTGCAAATACGGGTTCACCACCGACGCCAGCTTGCCGCGATCGGACCACGGCTCGTTCTGAATTTCGAAGATCACGTTATCGAAATCGTTGGCCTCATGGACGAGTTTGCGGACGTAGCGCTCCTGCCACGCTAGCGCTATCCCGTTCCGCAGTGTGTGCAGTTCTTTCCAATCGATGGCGGACGCGCCGTTGACGTTGTTGGCGGGATTGAACGGGCTCACCTTCCAGTGCGCCTCCTGGTATTGGGAGGAGAACAGCGTCACTTCCACGACGATGCCGCGTTTGCCTGCCTCCGCCAGAAAATCGCGATAGCGCGCGAAGTACTCGGGATTCCACTTTTCCAGGTCGAACTTGTCGCCGCTGCGCGCCCACGGCGCGACGAAATGTCCCGGCTCCGGCGCTAGGTCGTTGCGCCGGATGCCGAAGGATTGCCCCGGGATCTCGATATAGCTGCCGCCAAACAAGCGCGTGAGGTTCAAGCCGTCCTTGGCGAGCGTGTCCAGATATCGCCGATAATCGAACGCGCCGTTGATCACGGCGCCGTAATGTTCGCCGCTGGTAATGAGCGCTACCGCCTTGCCGCGAAACTCGAAGTAGTGAGGGTTTTTGGGGTGAAGCCGGATGGGTCCGGCGGCGGACGCGGTCCACACCGCCATCGAAATGGTGAGGCCAAACCGGTGCGATCTCTGCATCACTGCGATTGTAACCGCCAGCGGTCCCGGCCGTGATAGGATGCCTCGTATGCCGCTTGTCGACACCAACAACCTCAAGACGATTGAGCGCTTACCCGGCTGGCACGGACGCTACTTCCATTCGGGTACCATGACCTTCGCGCATTACGACTTCAAGTGCGGCGCGTCCATACACGAGCATTTCCATCCCGAAGAAGAGGTCTACGAAGTCATCGAGGGCGAGTTGGAAGTCACCATCGATGGCGCAACGCACGTGGTCAAGCCGGGGCTGGTCGCCATCGTGCCGGCGAACGCCCGCCATTCCGTCAAAGCGCTTGCCGATGGCAAGGCGATCGTCGTCGATCATCCCGCGCGGCGCGATTTCGGAGCGGAGTAGCGCAGCGAAGCCACAACCAAAACAATATTCACCACTGAGACACGGAGACACGGAGAAAACAAATGCAAAGTCAAGAACCCGAGCACACGGAGATGGCGGAGGCCACGGAGGCATGGGGTCCCTGCGACGATGCCCTCGGTGCGACAGCCCACCCCTCAGCGTCCTCAGCCACCTCGGCGCTCTTTGGTTTTGATTTTGTTTTCCTCAGCGTCTCAGCGTCTCCGCGGTGAATATTCCGGCACCGCCGCGCTAGGCCCCGCGCGACAAATAGACGAAGCGCAAAATAAAGATGGCGGTCAGCACGTACACCACCCAGCTCACTTCGCGGAATTTCCCGCGGAGCACCTTGATCAGGGTGAACGCCGTGAAGCCGAATGCCAGGCCATTGGCGATGCTGAACGTCAGCGGGATGGCCATCATGGTGAGAAACGCGGGCACCGCCACTTCAGGGTCCGACCACTTCACTTCCGCCACCACCGACATCATCAAGCTGCCGACGACGATGAGCGCCGGCGCGGTTGCCGCCGGCGGTATCGCGCCCACCACCGGCGCCACAAACAGGGCGATTACAAACAGCGCGCCGGTGACGATTGCCGTCACTCCCGTGCGGCCGCCGGCGGCGACTCCGGCTGCGCTTTCGATGTAGCTCACCACGGTCGAGGTGCCGGCGAGCGAGCCTACCACGGTCGCCGTTGCGTCCGACAGCAGAATGCGATTCACGCGCGGAATCCGGTGCGCCTGGTCGAACAGGCCGGCTTTCTTGCCCACCGCCAACAGCGTCCCGATGTTATCGAACATGTCGATGAATAGGAACACGAAGACAATTTCCAGAAATCCGATGCGCAAAGTGGCGGCAATATCGAGCTTAAACGCCGTGGCGGAGAGATCGCTCAAACTGTAAAACTGCGGCGACCACTTGGCGACACCGGTCAGCAATCCTACGGCTGTGGTCGCCAGAATGCCGATCAGCATGGCGGCACGCACGCGCCACGCCAGCAAAGCGGCAATCAGCAGGAGTCCGAAGACCGCCAGCGCGGTGCTCTTGTCGCCGAGTTTGCCGAGGGTGACGACAGTGGCCGGGTCGGTCACTACGATGCCCGAGTTGCGGAAGCCGATGAAGGCGATGAACAGCCCCACACCGGCGGCCACGGCTGCATGCAACTCGTGCGGAATGGCCGAAATGATGAGCTGGCGGATGCCCACCAGCGTGAGAATGAAAAACGCCACGCCGGAAAGGAACACCGCGCCCAACGCCGCTTGCCACGGGATGCCCATGCCCTTCACCACCGTGTAGGTGAAGTAGGCATTCAATCCCATACAGGGCGCGAGCGCGATGGGGTAGCGCGCGAAGCCGCCCATGAGGAAGCTGCCGATGGCGGCCGAAAGGCACGTCGCCGCCGTCACCGCCGCCAGCGGCATGCCCGTCTCATGCAGGATGGCCGGGTTGACGAAGACGATATACGCCATCGTCATGAAGGTGGTGCAGCCGGCGAGAATTTCGGTGCGCCAGTTGGCGTCGAGCAGGGCGAATTCGAAATATTGTTCCAGGCGTTGGCGCAGGGACATGGTCTTCTATTGTAGCGGCGCGCACGGCTGCAACACGACAAGCCGAACCTATTATGCTATTAGATGCGATGTCCTTCATCCATGACGATTTCCTCCTCGGCAACAAGGCCGCGCAGCGGCTCTATCATGAGTACGCCGAGCACGAACCCATCCTCGACTACCATTGCCACCTGCCACCGCGGGAGGTAGCCGAGAACCGCCGCTTCCAAAATCTGTTCGAAATCTGGCTGGAGGGCGACCATTACAAATGGCGCGCCATGCGGGCCAATGGGATCGGCGAAGAGTACTGCACCGGCGCCCGATCCCCCAGGGAGAAATTTCTGGCGTGGGCGCGCACCGTGCCGCAGACTTTGCGCAATCCGCTTTACCATTGGACGCACCTCGAGCTGAAGCGCTACTTCGGTATCGACGAGCTGTTGGATGAATCGAGCGGCGAGCGCATTTGGGACCAGGCGAACGCGCTGCTCGGCAACGACGACCTGCGCCCGCAGGGCATCATGCGGAAATTCCACGTGAAAGCCGTCTGCACTACCGACGATCCGGCCGACGACCTGGCGTACCACTGCAAACTGGCCTCCAGCGGAATGGCCACCAAGGTCTATCCGGCGTTCCGCCCCGATCAGGCGCTCAACGTGCATTTGCCGGAACGCCTCAACGCCTGGCTCACTAAACTCGAAGCAGTCGCCAATGTCAGTATCGCCACTCTCAGCGATCTGGTGGACGCGCTCCGCCAGCGCCACGATTTCTTCCACAAAATGGGGGGACGGCTATCCGACCACGGTCTCAACACTCCCTTCGCCGATTTCGGCAGCGAGGACGAGGCGGCCGCCATCTTTGCGCGGGCACGCGCCGGGAAGGCCGCCACGCCTGCCGATCAGGCGCGCTTTGCAAGCTATCTGATGCTGGTCTTCGGACGGCTCGACGCCGAAAAAGGCTGGACCAAGCAGCTGCATCTGGGCGCGCGGCGGAATAATAATACGCGGCGCTTCCGCGAACTGGGCGCCGACGTGGGTTTCGATTCCATTGGCGACTGGGCGCAGGCGGACGCTCTCGGGAACTATCTCGATAGCCTCGACCGGGAGAACGCGCTGCCCAAGATCGTGATCTACAACCTCAATCCCGCCGATAATTACCTGGTCGCGACCATGGTGGGCAATTTCCAGGACGGCAGCGTGGCTGGAAAAATCCAATTCGGCAGCGGCTGGTGGTTTTTGGACCAGAAGGAGGCGATGGAGTGGCAGATGAACGCGCTCTCCAATTGCGGCCTGATTTCGAGATTTATCGGCATGCTGACCGATTCGCGCTCGTTCCTGTCGTATCCGCGGCACGAATATTTCCGGCGGACGCTGTGCGGGCTGTTCGGCGCCGATATGGAAGCGGGCCTGCTTCCCCACGATTTCAATTTGGTCGGATCGGCGGTCCGCGCCATCTGCTTCCAAAATGCGCGGCAGTTCCTGGGGCTGGAAGGGGTGTAGTTATCGGCCTCCGGCGGACGTTGAGCCGGAATTGCCGGCGGCCAGGGATTGATTCATCGAAGTCCACATGCCCTGCAGGCCGCCTGTACAGTACCAGAAGATTCCGAGGCAGACGAGGGCGACGAGTGCTGTGATCAGGCAGTATTCGGCGACGTCCTGCCCGCAGTCTTCCTCACGCAGGAAGTGCGAGATGGCGGATGAAACGTTCATCGCTCGTCTAGAATTGTAGGAGTTACCCGGTATCCATCAATACGTTGTCTTTGGGTAGCGGCATTTGGTGCCACCCTTAAAGTTCTTCGCTATTTCTGCCGATAAGACATTGAGAGCCAAATGCCCAATTTGCCCGAGGAAATCGGATGGGACCTTCCACCGCTGATTCTTCACCCATTTAACGAGCACACGCCGCCTTCGGTGCTTTTGGATAACTCCAAGGCGGCCTTGATGTTATCGGGGCTGATTCCCAATGACGGCACGGATCCGGACGAATTGAGCCGCCGCATCCTGGCCGGCCGCTATGGCGAAATCCGCATGCTGTTTTTCCTCGGGAAGGACGTTTTCCGATGGCTGGAACAGTGCACGGATTGGGTGACGCGCGTCCCCGAATTGAGCGAGCGGGAATGGCGGCAGCAAAGCTTCGCGGCGCTGTTAACCGCGGCCACGCCGGTGGAGGTGAAAGAGAAGCTGGCGCGCTGGGGTGTGTCCGACTACATTTCCATCTTCCGCCGGGCGATCGGACTGAACATCATGTTCGCCAATCCACCGGCAGTCGGCGATTTGGCCGAGGAGTTTCTGCGCAACTACCATAAATACGCCGATTCCCTGTACCAATGCTTCATGGAGATGGAGGCGTATCCGGCAGCAGACCCCCGGCGGTTCCGCTTCGCCCTTTACGCCTCGGGAGAATACTCGAAGATGCTGGAAGCGCAGTGGGAAGAGAAAGCGGAATAGAGGGCATTCTCCGCTGGCCCCAGGACAAGCCAAAAAAGCATGTCCCACCAAGACGCCGAGTACGTTCCGATGTGGAGCATGCTTCAGCTTGCCGCGGCGAGCGAAACTCGCCCCTGGCCCGGCATGGGGAATGCCGAAAGGTCGGGAAGGCAGTTTCAACCCTGCAATCCATGTAGGTAGAATGGGATAGTGATGCGATTTCCACGCCTGCTGCTGACCCAACAGAGTTTCCCCGACCATAGCATTCCGGACATTCCGGCTGAAATTGAAAGGCAACTCGGCGGGTCCGGATTTCCGGCGCGCGTAAAGCCCGGAGCGCGTATCGCCATCGGCGTCGGCAGCCGCGGCATCCACAACATCGCCACCATCGTACGAAGCGTAGTGCGGTACTGGCGCGAGCAGGGGATGCGGCCGTTCATTTTCCCGGCGATGGGAAGCCACGGGGCGGCGAGCGCGGAAGGGCAGACAGCGGTGCTGGCGCATTACGGCATCACGGAAGCGGCCATGGGCTGTCCGATTGTCAGCCATCTCGACGTGGTTTCGCTCGGCAAGACTGCCGACGGCATCGAAGCCTTCATGGATCAGGCGGCTTACGAATCGGACGGCGTGATGCTGGTGGGCCGGGTGAAGTGGCATACCGATTTCGACGGCAAGATCGAGAGCGGCCTTTTCAAGATGATGGCCATCGGGCTCGGCAAATTCGCGGGCGCTCAGCGCTACCACGCTTATGCCTACAGGCTCGGGCTGGAACATGTGATTCGCTCCGTGGGGCGGCAGGTATTGGGGTCGGGTAAGATTCTGGGCGGGCTCGCCATCCTGGAAGACGCCAATCACAATACGGCGAAACTGGATGCCGTGCCGGTGGAACACATGGAGCAGCGTGAGGAGGCGAACCTGGCGCTGGTGAAATCGTGGATGGCGCACGTGCCTGCCGATCTCGACGTCCTGATTCTCGATGAGATCGGGAAGAACATCAGCGGTGCGGGGATGGACACCAAGGTCGTCAATCGCCACGTGAACGGCGAGTACAATCCCTGGCCCGGTGTGCCGCACTTTGAACGCCTGTTTGTGCGCGATCTGAGCGAGCTTACGTACAACAGCGGGGTCGGTCTCGGCATGGCCGATGTGGTGACCGACCGGTTGGTGAATCGCATCGACTGGAAGCCGACCTGGGTAAACTCTCTCACTGCGAATACGCCGGCGGCTATCCGCACGCCGATTCACTTCCCCACCGACCGCGAGTGCCTGGAGCGTATCGCGCCGACGGTCGGCAAGCTGGATCTCGAGGAGGTGACGTACGGGTGGATTCGCAACACCATGGAACTAGGCCGCGTGGCGCTGAGCGAGAATCTGCGGCCGGTGGTGGAGCGGAATCCCGATCTGCGGATCGAAGCTACCGTCGATTTCGAGTTCGCGGAAGACGGCAATTTGATCAGTCCGTTCGCCGCCGTCGCCGCCATGCACTAGCGTAGTGCGTCATACGGAATGCCTGTTATGTCGGAAGACCACTCCCTGGCGGTTGTGGCTCAGAAGGACCGGCAAATCATCCAACTCCGTACTGAGCCGCGGCCGCGAGGGAGCGGTTTCTGACTGAAGTACAATCCGCGGAATTTTGGACGCGCTGCACTAGCACGACGGTGGCAAGTGAGCCCTCCGCCCGCTGTCCGCGGTCACGATGACGGGAGCTTCCTAAGCTGGGTGATTTCCAAGTCTCCAAGACTAAGTGGATTGTCGGAGGCCACGTCCGCCCAGGTTTCTTCGATTCGCGCCAAGAGCTTGGGATGGACCCGGCCGCGCCGCCGTAGTAGCCGGAGCATGAATGTGTCGAATCCGTCACTCCCAACTACCGCGTTAAAGATGCGACTCATTGCCTGAGATGTCCACTTCAATCGCAGTCCATCTGAGTATGGCGAAATGCTATAGGAACGCTGGCTCCACTCCCTAGTTCGCTATAGAGCGAGAGTAGATGTTTCTGAATGTGAAGTCATCTAGGCTGTAGCCCATGAAAATCGTGGTACAGAGGCCAGCAAGACTCTTAATCGATGTGAAGATTTTGGCTCGGATCCGCTCCGAGACGAAGTAGTCTTGAGACGTCACCAGGGCATCGTGCCAGTTCCGAAGGCTATCGGCAACGGCCAGGACCCAAAGTCGAACCTCTACCGGGGAGCAGGTTACGGCCTGCGCTTCTACTTTTCGCACAAGGCCGGCTACACCGTTCGCCAGCTTTCCTCTTCCGGCCAAGTCCTCGACAGAATCACCCTTACTAAGGACCTTCCGGGATTGGACCATCCTGTTAAACTCGCGATCGTCGCAGAGGCGTGGGATGGCAGCGCTATTGCAGCGGCTATCGACCGGTTCTTGCGCTTGGCCGCGGGATACGACCCGGAAAACGTTGCGCTTCCTGTTATGGGAGGGGCCACCGTTGCTGCGGGCGCCGATGCTGCAATCGTCGCCTTTGTTGGCCATGACGGTCTGATGGACTTTCCCGCGCCGTCGCGTCCCATGGCTCGCCCGGGCGCCCCGCCCAGGAGTTCGATTGTCCTCGCCTGTGCCAGCCAGCAGTTTTTTCTTGACCTCATCCGTGTCGGCGGCTCCCACCCGCTCCTTCTCACCACTGGTTTGATGGCTCCGGAAGCTTATACGCTTGAGGAAGCGCTGCCCACCTTCGCTGCCGGTGGGTCCCCATGGACGTTAGGAAAGCGGCTGCTGCCGTCTACGATCGCGTGCAACATTGCGGCCTTGTTGGCGCCTTGCGCTTGTTTGCGTCGGCGCCATAGATCGCAGGGATGTCCCGGATGCCCTCCGCCGCCTTGGAGTGCATGGTCGGCTATCCGTACGGAGGTCCCTGGACGGGCTGCGCGGTGGAAACCATTCTCCGAGTCGCGCGTAAACCGGACGGAGCATGGCAGATCCGCGAGAGGGAGACCAGACGTCCGGGTGGCTCATATTCCACTGGGCGAAACGTGGCCTCTTGCGAGTTCCATTTGCGCGCGCTACGCTGCGGTCAGCGCCCGCCGTACCGCCGCCGGCTGGTTCTTGATAACGAGCATATAGGCGCGCACGGCCGGTTCCGGTTTGCGTCTTCCTTGCTCCCATTCCTGAATTGCGCGCACCTGCAGGCCGTAGCGTTCCGCAAATTGTTCGCGCGTTAGCCCTTGCCCTTCGCGAATTGCACGAACATCCACATCCGGCACCACACGAACTACCTTCATGGGCAGCTCGATCTCACCCCTCATGTGTTTTACGATTTCTTTGGCTGATTCGACCAACACGCGGCCGAGCCTCGTGCTCCTGTCGCTTGATCGGTCGGAGGATTTTCGAGAGGGCTTGTTTTTCGGCGTCACTGAGATTCTCCTTCTCGTTCTTGGCATACACGGAGATGAAGTATACTGACTCCGGCGCGGCAAAATAGTAAATCACCCTTACGCCGCCGCGTTTCCCACCCCCGCCGCGTGCCTACCGCGCCTTCCGCATACCGCCGCCTCCCGGAATGCGCGGGTGACGTTCCGGGTCGTCGGCAATTTGCCGCTCCATTTCGTCCTGGTCTTCCGCATTGAGTAACTTCGCCGCCTCACGTTGATAGCGCGGGAGCAGAAACAAGCGAAACGCGTATTCAAATTGTACTGCGGCATTGCCGCAGCTGCAACCCCATATCACGCCCACGGATCTACCCTGCGCAATATTGCGGCTTTGGGCGCGTGCGCCGCGTGCGTCCCTGGGCGCCGACAGGGAACGGCCGCTGCAATCTTGCGTCATGCTACTGTTGCAAGCTGCCAAGTCTCAGATACGGCGACAACTCGTCCAGATGGCGGGTGGGCCGGAGCGGTCAGGCAGGAAACATCCCCGAGCTTCTGCAACAGAGTTTTGCAACTGGCCAAACGCTAGCAACAG
>Ga0182016_10000605_pt1 | contig 44715 bp, 36 predicted proteins | sample 712S2MmetaG_FD_120491 | JGI IMG/M metagenome (GOLD analysis project Ga0182016, IMG submission 120491) | Permafrost microbial communities from Stordalen Mire, Sweden - 712S2M metaG | ecosystem: Environmental > Terrestrial > Soil > Wetlands > Permafrost | place: Sweden: Stordalen | collected...
CCAGCGCGGCAATGCGCTCCCCAGTCGCCTCGTCTGACAGCAGCCAGTCGCGCAACTCGCCCACCGTCAGCGACCGCACCGGCGCAAAGGCCTCGGCGTCGTGCGAGTCCACAATCAGCCGCGTCACTTCGTCGGCTTCATACGGAATCACATGCTCATCAAGGAAGTGACTCAGCGGCAGATCGGCCAGCGCACACTGCGCCGCCACGCGCTCTTCGGCCGAAGATGCGGCCAATCCGGCAAGCACATCCCCACTGCGCATCGGCGTCGCCTTGGCCAGCAGTTCGCGCAAATCGGCAAAAATGTATCGAGTCTGACCGATGGTGTGGGCGAAGGTCATTGCGCTTGCTCTAGAGTATCCGAGGCGCAGCTGGCTACGGCGGTTTTCGAATTGATGCATGGCGAAGCGGAATCGCTAAGTGGCTTTTTCCGCAAGAAAAAGCCACCCTGGAATGAACCCGAGATGCCTCGTAATATTTCGAGAATCGCCCAAAAACTCGATTCTGGTTGAGGCGCGCTTATTTCGCGGTAACTAGTCCGGCCTCGGAAGACGATGCACTCCGAAAAAGATCCGGCGTGAAGACCTGGTAACAATTCCGGCCCTTTTCTTTGGCGAAGTAAAGTGCCGCATCGGCGCCATCAAGCAGCGCATCGGCGCGAACCGTCCCCGCGGAATCGACGCAGACGCCAATGCTGACCGAAACCGGAACATCTCGGATGGCAAGGGAGATGGGAGCAGCGAGGGTCGTCACCAGGTTTGCGGCGATTTTTTCTGCAACCTCCAGCTCTTGCAACCCGGCGAGAAGCACGACAAACTCATCCCCCCCAACGCGGGCGACGGTATCGCCTTTTCTTACTGCCTCAAGAAGCCGGCTGGCGGTAACGCAGAGCACCTCGTCTCCAGTGGGATGGCCGAAGGTGTCGTTGATCTGCTTGAATTGATCGAGGTCCACCATCAAAACTCCGATGCCGGTTTTGTATCGCCTGGTAGCTTCGATTGCGGCTTCGAAGCGATCTTGAAGCAGAATGCGAGTCGCCAGGCCCGTCAAAGGATCGTGCAGAGCCATGTGCCGGAATTGCTCCTCGCTCTCGCGGAGCAACTCCGTCTGCTCGCGGAGAAGAGCGGCCTGGTGCTGAAGGCGCCTTCGAAGTATGGCAACCCAGAGGAGCACGGCGAGCGTGGCGATCAGGGCAAGCCCCAACAGAAGGACTGCATGAACCGGCGTCCACCAGGATGGCTGCTGAAGTATGGTTACGTCTCCAGGGGAGCGCAGTAGAACCCGGAATGTCTTGGCGATACCCACGCCATCGCGAACATTGCTTTGAAGGTCAAGCTGGACAGAGCAGATTCCTGTGACCTTCACTGTGCTTCCAACCGCCCAGGCCTCCGCCTGCGTTCCTGCGAGGCTTTTGGGCAGAACGGCGGTAAAGAGAAACTTTCCGGAACTCAAAAGAAGGACTACGTCGGATGCGTTCATGTCTCTGCCGATGATGCGACCGTCAATTTGGATGAGATTGGACTCCAGTTTGCCGAGCAGAGCCTGTTCGGCGCTGACCGGCTCGGCGCTCACCGGCTCGGCATCGACAGGTCCGCCAGCCAAAGGCCCGAGGGCTCCGGCAACCCGGAAGAGAGCGTGGGTGAGGACGGGTGCGTCGTCTTCAGCTCCGGCAAATCCGGCAATGTCTACGACATCGCCGGTGTTGACATGAGTTTGTTCAAGTGTCTTCGCGCAGATCGCGCCTGTTGCGTCGCGGATGCATAAGAAAGATCCAGGCCATTGAAGGGTTACCGTGCCGCGAACATGTACTCGATGAGTCCAGGCAGCGACCTGACTCCATCGCAGCAGGTCGTCGACGGGCACCACCGGTCCCCCGAATGCATCGGGAGGCGCCGGCTCCAAAATGGTGACAGTGGACAGGTTCGGCGCCATCAGGTGTGCGCCCACCATCTGGCTGTTGGTATTGACGGTAGGCGCAGCATGAGCGAGGATCCTGATTTTTGCGTCGACCAACTGCGAATAAGTGGCTCCCGCGTCTCTCATCATGGTTACGCTTACTGTTCCGTCCACCATGGAGAGAACCAGCGTAACCGTGTAGGGATACAGGATCACAGAATGCACAGTGCCTTCGGCCTGAACCCAGGTGCCGTCTTCTGAGCCGGTGACCAGCTCGGAGTAGCTCACCTTGAGATCCGGTCGCGGCAGCGGCGCCTTGCCAAGGATATGGATTCGCGCGTTGGCGATGACGGGCGCGAATCCGCCAACCTGGCTCACGCCGGTAATGTCGACGAGCGACCCCACCGGCACCGGTCCCATGGAGCCGAAAGGAGCCGAGGCGTAGATGCTTCCGGTGCGATCGTGCACAAATATGGAGATGCGGCCTTTGCTGTAGCCGGGATCGAAGTAAGTAACCACCGCCCGCAGATGGACGGGGTAGGCGCGGCTTGCCTCCTTGCTGGATAGGCTGTGGGCCGCCCTGGCAGTGGTGAGTGTGGGTAGTTGGTTGGGTTCAGCAGGGAGACTCGCGTTCGCATTCTGGGCTGCGCAGGAAAGGCACGTGGATAGAACGGCGGCCGCAAGAAATGGGGCAAGTAGAGAATGAAAGCGAACCGAGCCGGCTCGATTGAGATTGCGATTCGTATTGACACAGGGAAGGAGCGTGATGCCGAGGCGATTGAGCCGCCCGCGACCCGTTACCCACCGATCTAGAGTCCCAGAGTCCAATCCGGTCAAACTCCATTTAATTCTGCGGCCCGCATCTCTCAAGATGCAAGCTCAGGAGGATTATCGACCGATTCCGCCAAAAGGTTTATTCCGGCTTTCAATGGGGGGCGTTGCTGATAACCGCAATTGTTGGAGCGGGTTTGCTTGAGTGGTCGCAGTTCGGAGCCGAAACGCGAGGTTGTTAGAATTGGCGATGATTTGGGTTGGCGGAAGGATGGAGCATGAAACGGATAGGGACCTATCAAAAGGTCGCAGCCATCATGTTCATGGCAACGCTGGCCATGCAATTACCGACCTCAAGCGCCCAGGACGATCCGTTTGTAGTGAAAACGAGCGGCGGCCTGCTAAAGGGAATGCCGCGGAATTGGGGCGGTGCGAAGTTCTTCGGAATTCCTTTTGCCCAGCCGCCGCTCGGGCCGTTGCGTTGGCATGAGCCTCTGCCCGCGCAGCCATGGGCCGGCATCCGATCCGCCACAAGTTACAGCGCTCCATGCGAGCAGCCGGACCTGGGCTGGTGGAACCATCACGATGCGCAGACCGGTCAGGAAGACTGCCTGTATCTCAACGTCGTTACGCCGCAATGGCCGAAGAAAGAGCTGCTGCCTGTAATGTTTTGGATTCATGGCGGTGCGAACGTGGGCGGCACGGCCATGAGCTTGCTCTACACGGATGGAACGCTGCCCGACCACGGCGTGGTGCTGGTATCGGTCAACTATCGGCTGGGCGTGTTCGGGTTTCTGGCACATCCGGAGTTAACACAGGAGTCCGCGCATCGTGCATCGGGAAACTACGGCCTGATGGACCAGATTCTGGCGCTGAAGTGGGTAATCTCAAACATAGCCCAGTTTGGAGGCGACCCCAGGAACATCACCGTCTTTGGAGAGTCAGCCGGGTCGGTAGACACCGGGATCCTCATGACTTCGACGGCGAAGGGGTTGTTTCAAAGGGCGATTCAGGAGAGCGGTGCGCTGTTCTACCCGCCAGTGGTGCCGCTGCATGCGGCGGAAGATACCGGCACACGGTTTGCGGCAGCGATGGGAGCGCCCGAGGGCGCGGGCCAGATCGCGTATTTGAGAACGGCTCCCGCTGCGGACCTGATCAAGAAGCTGAATCTGCGCGAGCCGCACCAGTTTGGTCCTGACGTGGATGGTTGGGTGCTCACCCGAGACCCTGCGGCGGTGTTTGCAGCTGGCGAGGAGTCGGCGATTCCGCTGCTCTTCGGTACGACCACAAAGGAGGAGCCCGGTGGAGCTCTGACCCCAGACCAGTTGCGTTGGATGATAACAACCAAGACCGGCCAGCATGCACCGGAGGTGCTGAAGTTGTATGGGCTCGCCGATGGTGGATTGGGAACGACAGATGCTGTGTACGGCTCGGCAGCGGATCAGTGGGCGGCAGACACAATGTTTCGCTGCACGTCGACAACCGAAGGGCGCTGGCACACGGCGGCGCATCATCCGGCGTTTCAATATGAGTTCAACCACCCCGCTCCGGGGCAGCCGATGGCGATTCACGGCACGGATTTGACCTTTGTGCTGGGCATGTATCCCAGGGACTGGCTCCCGTCGGGAAAATTCACTGAGACGGACGTCGGGGTGGCAGGCATGGTGGAAAGCTATTTTACGAATTTTGCCAGGACAGGGGATCCGAATGGAGCGGGTTTGCCAGAGTGGCCGGAATTCGAGGCTGCGGCGAACTATGTGCAATTTACGGTCGAGGATACCGTGGAGCACGCGAAAGACCTGCGCGCCGCTCAGTGCGCAGTGTTACGCGAGGTGTTCGAATCGCAGTTGAAACAGGGGAAGTGATCAGATGGCGCGTGCCGGGTTGATAGCGGAGTTTGTCGTGCTGTTTGTCGCCCTCCCGCTTGGCTATCGGTTCTCGCCAGTCCGGCTTCCAGCTCTGCCAGTTCTGTGGGTCGTTGTTGGCTACGCCTGGTGGCAGCTCTTTCGCAATCCACACTTCGACCGCGCCAAGCTTTGGAATCTCGGCCAACTATCCTCCCGCCTCAGCGTCATCCTCATTATCTTCATCGCTGCCGCGCTCCTTCTCTGGTTGGGTGTTCGGCGCTTCGCACCCAAGCTGGAGTTTAATCTCGTCCGCCAGAATCCGGTCCTCTGGGCAATCGTCATGGTGGCTTACCCTGTCGTCTCGGTCTATCCGCAGGGCATTCTCTACCGCACCTTTTTCTTCGAGCGTTATGCTTCGATCTTCCCAGGCAAGTGTCTGATGATCGTTGCCAGCGCAGCGGCATTTGCTTTCCTTCACATCATCTTTCGCAACACCCTCGCAGTCGCTCTTACCTTTCTCGGCGGACTGCTCTTTGCCACGCGCTATGCTGAGACAAGCTCGCTCGCGGTATCGAGCTTCGAACACGCGCTCTACGGATGCTGGCTGTTCACCGTCGGGCTGGGGCAGTATTTCTATCACGGGACCATCAGGACTTTAGGCTCGACCGCCCGGCGCTAGCCGGCAAAGCGCAACACCCAAATTCAGGAGTCCGAGTAATCGGAACGGCAAGGGGAACAATGTTCAACCGGAAGCCTGTTGCAGTATCTATTCTTCTCGCTGCAGCCTCCCTTGCAGCCCAGACGCCAACGCCCGCCTCCACACCCGCCCCGCCCCAAAATCCACTCCACCGTACTTACCACGAAGGCGAAACACTCGCCTATCAGATGAAAGGCCTGAATGAAGACTGGCACTATACTATCCGCGCCGATGGCGTCGTGAAAAAGAGTAACTCCGCGACTAACTCAGGCCCGTTCATTGAGGAATACCGCTGGTCCGGCATGATGTCGGATGGCAAGCCGCTTGAACTCTCCCCGGAAACTCAGGCTTACCGTCAGAAGGTCTCGCTCGATCCCACCTTTTTTCCCAAGATGCCAGATTTCAGCAAGGTGGATCGCACCATTATCGGGCCCCTTAGCGATTTCATGACCTTCTATTCCGATGAGTGGCTGGCCCTCACCATGGGTGCGCTGAAGAAGCCGGGCGATCATTACTACCTCGCCTTGCCGTTCAACCCCTCCTGGGCCGACGGCACCCATGTTCTCCTCGGCGAAGATTCCATCGCCTTCGACATGACCTGGAAGAGCACCAACGATGCCGATCACACCGCGCTGATACTCATCCGCCACGTCCCACCCGCCAAGCCAACCGTGCACCTCAACGCGGATTGGATGAAGAAGCCCGTCGCCAACACACCCAACAACTGGGTTGAGATAGAAAAGTCAGACGACGGCAAGTTCGAAGCCAGCGTAGGCAACGAGACATTTGATGTCCTGCTGACAATCGATCTGACCGACGGCAAGATTCTCAGCGCCACCATGGACAATACCGTCAAAACCATCCACTGCACCTGCGAAGACCAGGCACTAACTAAGTGCGGAGATCCGGTGCCGCACCAGATCTACCGCAAGATCGAAATCGCGCTGGTCAAATGATCCGAACCCGATCCTGAGCCAACTCTGCCAAAGCAGAACCCCCAAAAACCAAGGCCAACTGCACTCAGCCGGCCCCAACTCTGCTGCAAATCGCACGCCCCTCAGATATGGATCGACGCCGCCCGCACGCTCACGCCACTGATCTCCGCGGCCCGCGCTTCAGCGTAGCTTGCAGCGCCCAGCAGCGCCGCACGGCTCTCCAAAATGATCCGCACAGGCATGTTGATGAGCAACTGCGACAGCCGGCCCTTGTCTGTGAACGCCTTCATGAACGTGCCATCCTTCAGCTTCTCCAGGATGCGCGGTGCAATGCCGCCGCCCACGTAAACTCCGCCGACTGATAGAACCTTCAGCGCCAGGTTGCCCGCCTCCGCCCCATAGGCCGAAACAAACATGTTCAGAGCCTTCTCGCAGATCTCGCTCTTGGCAGCCAATGCGCTCTCCGTGATCACCGCGTTCGGGTCCTCCACTGCCATGCGCTGGGCCAGCCACTTGGGAACTTCCACGCCTCGAACCTCGCGCAGAAAGTCGTAGACATTGGTAAGCCCCATCCCGCTCACCACACGCTCAAAGCTGATGCGCCCATCGTACTTCTGCTTCAGAAACCGCAGCAGGTCAATCTCATCTTCGTTGCGCGGCGCGTAGTCCGAGTGGCCGCCTTCTGAGGGGAAGGGAAGGTGGCTATGCCCGTTCCAGATCAGCAGCCCTTCGCCCAGGCCGGTTCCGGCGGCAATCAGTGCGCGGTTGCCCACCTGGCTTGAGTCGCCTTCGGCCAGCGTATAAATCTGGTCCGGCGCGAGCTCGGCCACCCCATATCCATTCGCCTCAAGATCGTTGATCAGAAATACATGCGTGATGCCGAGGCTGGTTGAGAGCTCGCGGCTGTCCAGAGTCCAGGGAAGATTGGTGAGGCGTAGCCGGCCATTGCGCACCGGTCCGGGCACGCCAAAACATGCCGCATCTACCTTTGCCCCCCCGAGGAACAGCTTTACAATCTCTTCGAGCCCGGCATAATCCTTGGCCGGATAACGCTCGTCCCGCGAATACTCTAGTTTTCCTTCTTTAAAGTCGTAAAGCGCCAGATGAACCTTGGTGCCGCCTACATCTCCGGCCAAAATCATTGTTCCCTCTCAAAAAAACCGCAGCCTTCAGCGTCTGTGGGTGGCAGAAGCGAGGCTGCGGCCTTATCCAGAATCAGCGTAAGTATACCGCTTGAGGGCCTAATGAGTTGACTCGGCAGGCGTTCCACATCCCGCGGTCCAGCTAGAACCTGGTGCAGAACCTCTGCTTTGTCTTGGCCAGCAATCAGGAAGAAAACCGACCGCGCGGCATTGATCACGGGCCACGTCAAAGTTACTCGCCATGTATCTTTTTGCGGCACATGGTTGGCGGTCACTATGCGGCTCGTCTCGTGAATCGCTGCCGTTTCAGGAAACAACGAAGCGGTGTGGCCATCCGGGCCCATCCCCAGCGCCACGAGGTCAAAGCGCGGCCACTGCGCACCCTCCAGCCGAAAACTGTTTCTCAACTCCGACTCGTACTTGTCCGCGGCAGCTTGCGGCTCCAACTCCCCCTGGATTCGGTGAATCTGCGCCGGAGACAACGGAACGCGATCCAAAAGAGCCTCGCGCGTCATGCGATAGTTGCTCTCGACATCGTCGGGACCCACACACCGCTCATCCACCCAGTAGAGATCCAGGCTGTTCCACGGCATCCGCGAGCGCCAAGGCTGATCGGGGTCAGCTAAAAGCTGGAATGTGGCTTTGGGAGTCGACCCTCCGCTGATCGCAATCCGGGCGCGTCCCTGTCCGGCCACGGCTTCTCCCACCATCTCGACAAAATACTGTGCCGCGCGCTCTGCAAGCGCTGTCGCGTCTGGCACAACGTAGTAATTCACCCTGAGAGTCCTGGGCATTTGGCCGGATCCTCCAGTTGCTAGGTTACACGGCGGACATGGATAGTCTGTGGCGGATTGGACATTCCAGTCCAAAGGCCCTCAATAATAGAACGGCTGTCATCCTGAGCGAACGGGGCCCCAAATGTACTTCAGTTTGGGGGTGGTGAGTCGAAGGATCTGCTGCTGTCCTTGAAGTAGTCTCGACAACACAAACTAGAGAGTCCCTGCGTCCTTTACTTCCCCAGATACACCCGGTACTGCGTCTCCAGCACGCCCGAGGCGCGAGCCAGCGCAAGCTTAGCCAGGTTGTACTGGTAGAGGCTCTCGATCAGGTTGCTTTCTGCCGACGCAAGCGACGACTGCGCCTCCACCAGCGGCAAGTTATCGTCCACGCCTGCATTCACGCGATCGGTTTCGTCAGAGACCGTACGAGTAGCCAAATCCACATTGGACCGCGCTACCGTGACCAACTGCCGCGTTGCATCCACGTCCAGCAGCGCCACCCGAACCTGGCTCTCGATATGCGTCCGCAACTCCGCCAGTTGCGCGTTGACTGAGTCCATCTGAGCCTGCGCGGCCTCAATATCTCCGTGCAGCTTGGCTTCGCGAAACAGCGGAATCGACAGCGTTCCCTGCGCGGCAAAGTTTCCGTGGGTGCCGGCGTCGTTCACCGTGCTCACCCCCCAGTACCCGCCAAACGTCAACGTCGGCAGGCGGTAGCTGCGATACGCCGCATGGATCGCCTTATACTCAACCGACTGATTCATCAGGTTCTGGTAGTCCTGCCGGTACTTGTAGGCAACGTCCCGAACCTCGTCCGGCGTCTCTGTTGCCAGCTCGTTGTCGGGTGTGGGATCGGTGAGCGCAATCTTCTGGCCTGGAGCGACCCCGATCTCGCGCTTGAGCAGGATCAGGTCCTTCTCCAGCGCATTTTCCGCGGCGATCAGCGATTGTTGCTGGGCCTGCAACTGCACCCGTGCGCGAAGCTCGTCCAGGTTCGAAACCGTGCCAGCCTCGTGTGCATCATGGGCCTGTTTAAAAATGAGTTGGTCCGAGTCAACCAGCGCCTTTGCGTTGTCCACTTCGCTCGCCGCGGCCAGTGCGTGCAGATAAGCCGTAGCCACCTGCTGCACCACCTCGCCACGGGCCGACATCTTGGCAAAGTGCGCGGCGCGATCCGCAGCCCCGGCTGCCTTGTACCCGGCAAACACCGGACCGGAGAACAGGGTCTGGCTGAACTGAAGCTGACCCTGGGTCAGATCGTCCCGCGTGATTGTCGACAATCCAGGTGGAACTACACCGCCCGGAAAGAAGGAACCAAGCTTGTTGAATACGCTCTGGCTAAAGCCCAGTGCCGCCAGATTGTGCTGGTAAACGCCTGTGCCGCCGCTCAACTGGATCAGCGGCAGAAACTCCTGCGCCGCCTCCAGCTTTTCCCCGTCGAGCGACCTCTCCTGCGCCTCAGACTGCTTGAGGCCCAGATTGTTCTCGAGGCCGCGCTTCACAGCCTCATCGAGTGACAGCTTGATCGTTTCATCCGTAGCTGGATGCGCCGTAATGCTGCCCCAAAAGGGGTTAGCCGCGGACGACGGGTTTGGCGACTGGGCAATCAAGCTGTCCAGGCCCACGCCCAAGCCCGCCAGCATAACCAGCCCCGAGAGTTTCCAGCTGCTTATGCGCCTTTTGGAGATAAATTTCGGAATGGAGAACTTTCGAATCACTGCCATCATTCTCTCAGATGACCGGAGGAGGTGCGAGGATTCGCCGGGATGGCCACGAATTGGGATTGTGGTCTTTTCGCCATCTGCTCAAGCAGTGATTGTCTGAAAACCGAGATTTTCAGCTACACGGAGTAACTGGGCGTCTCCAGAGATGAACGCACGGCCTTGCGGTTTCCCGTTGCACCACGAGAGAGCCGCGGCAAGCTGAAGGGCATCGGCGGCTTTGAGAGGAAAACGATCGAGCATCTGTTCAGCTTCGTCGCGAACCGCGTCGTACGGTGTCATTTCACGCCATCCGCCCCTGAAAAATGCCGCCTCAACCAATGCGCCGGCATGTTCACTCGCGGTGATCTCTCCCGCCCTTCGCAACCGCTCAATGGCTCCGTGAATCTCAACCGGGGTCGCCCACCAAACAGCGATCTTGTACCTGGAGATCAACCCTCGAACGATCGGCTTCGTCTGGTGCTGAATGCAGAGGCTCACAATCGCACTGGAATCCCAAAACGCATATTCCATTTAAGGCGTTTCTCCTTCATATCTAGCCCTTGTCGATTTCGTCTGAGGGGCGATTTCTTGAGGAAATCGCCCCTTTGGTGTGCCGACTTTGGCGCACAGCAGAAGGAGAAACGCGCTAGCGATCGCCCTTGGCCCACTCGATTGCTTCGCGAACAGCTTCATCTGAAACTGTGGGCCGTGGCAATGCCCAAAAAGCGTCCCAGTCCATTTCCTTTTCCGCCAGCTTCATCCGGCCGGTTGCAACAAGCTCTGCGTCTTCGTCTGTGAGGGTCTCTTTGAGCGGGCCAACACCGTGGGTGGGGTAAGGCGATTCCATCGGCACCATTTTAGCAATCGGCACATTCCGATCGCAGATCACGACCTCTTCGCCGTTCCGCACATAGCGCAGATACGCCGAGAGTTGGTTCTTCAACACGCCAATATTCGCGGTCCGCATGAAGCCATTCTACTTCAACTTGGCTAAGTTAGCTAAGTTGAAGCCCGCTTCTCCCCAACCGCCCCCTACACCATCGCCCGTTCCTTAACGGTCAAGTAGTGATTCAGCACCGACGAAGTTAGAAACTCCGGCTGAATGTCCATCGTCAGCGCGCCCTGCTCATGCAGCCGGGCCAGCAGCAGCTCGCGCCGTCCGGCCATCTCCTGCGCCGCCGCCGCGCGGAACATCTGTGCCAGATTCGCCGGCCGAGCCTGGGCAATCAGGTCGATCTCCGGCTGGGCCATCGCCACAAATAGCAGCACATGCCGCCGCAGCAGTTGCATGGCCCCATCAATCACCTCGGGCCGCATAGCCGTCTCGGCCAGATCGGTAATCCACAGGATCAGCGAACGCCGCGGCTGCAACCGGCTCAAAATCGCAGTCGCGCGCAGATGGTCGGCCTCACCCTCCTCAGCCCGAACTACCGCCAGCGACTCAATCAACTGCCGCAGGTGCGTCGCGCCCCGCCCCGGCAACAGCCGCTGCTGGATCCCCTGGCCATACGCCAGCAGGCCCACCCGATCCCCTGAAAACAAGGCAAGCTGCGCCAGGGCCACCGCAGTCGTACACGCAAAGTCCAGCTTCGAATGCGTATTTCCGGCCTCATCCCCATGAGCTTTCGCAGCATTCACTGTCGGTGTCACCCGCGAACGCATCAGCCGTCCGCAATCCAGCACAATCCACACCGCCTGGCTGCGCTCAATCTGATACTGCCGTGTGATCGGTGTCCCGCGCCGCGCCGTCGCCGTCCAGCAGATATCGCGCAGGTCGTCACCTTCGCGATACTCGCGCAAGCTTTCGAAATCTCTACCCAGCCCGCGCTGTCTGGCTTGACGCAACTGCAAATCAATCTGCCTGCTACGAGCCAGAAATATCTGTTGCTCCTCGCCCGTACGCAGCGCCGGATACACCCTCACTGGCTGCACCAGCTTGGCCTTTGCCCAACGCTCGGTCAGCCCCAGCGGCGAGCGGTAGCGGACGAACAACCATCCCGTCTCCGTATCGCCGCGTTCCTGCGGCGTAACCGTGTAGCGCAACTTTGCAGGCACCCGCGGAAAGGCCGTCAGCCGATGCGTAGGCGGCTCAGCCTGCACCCCCGTCAGCGCCACCGGCAGGTCGTCCACCAAACGGCAATCGACAATCGTCCGCCCCATATTCTCAACCGTCAGCTCGATTTCAGTCTGGCTATCCAGCGCCGGCGCATTTGACCACGACCGCCCCACCGTAAGCATGCCCGCGGATGGCAGCCGCAACCCATCCAACACCGCCGCCAGCAACACCAGCGCATCCCAGCCCAGCATCGCGTAGGCCAGCCGCCCATCCCAGAACCCCGGAATCAGCCACACAAACCCAACCAGCAGCAAGGCAACGGCTCGCGGCGTCAGCCCAAAGGCCAACACCCGCCGCCGCTCACAAACCGCGCGGATGGGACCGGGATGGAGGCTGGGAAGGTTCATTTCACCACATCCGCAGGGGATAGGGGCACAACAATCAGTTTCAGGTCCAATGCTTCCTGGTAGGTCAGAGTCTCCGGTTCGAAAGGGTCGGCCTGATATTGCAGCACGTCTTCCGCTTCGGCGTTCAATCGGTCTGCGTTGGCGTTGATCAGTTCGAAGTCCCGAGCGCTGATTTCATCTCGCTCCAGCTTCTGAATGTGGCGAGTCAATTCCGTTTCAATGAACGCAGAGCGGGAACCATCGGGACCGATCTTCCGATCAATTTCCGAGACCAAGTCGGCCGAAAGCGTTACGGAGATTCTCTTTTTCATTTCGTCTCATTACGCGTGGTGCATTTGTCACTGAGCCATTGGAAGCAATCAAAGTTCCAATCCATCGACCCTTTCATTGGCTCGCGTGGGCAAATTCACTGTCGTGGCACCGGCACTTCCGCAATCACATCCGTCAGCGCCCGATCCGCATCAAACCCCTCCAGTTCAGCCTCCGGTTTGAGCATCACGCGATGCCGCAACACTGGCAACACAGCCCGCTTCACATCGTCCGGAACCAAATAATCGCGGCCATCAAACGCCGCCGCAGCCTGTGCCACGCGCATCAGGCTCAGCGCCGCGCGTGGGCTAGCTCCCAGCAACAGCGTCGGCCACTCCCGCGTCCGGCGAGCCAGCGACAAGATATATCCGTACAATTCCGGCTCAATCCGGATCGCCCTCACCTCAGCGCAAGCCGCCGCCAGCAGCCCCTCGGGAATTGGCGCAATTGCCGCCTCCTCAAGCAGCCCTGCGCCATGCCCGCCGTGATGCCTCTCCAGAATCTGCCGCTCTTCTTGTTCCGACGGGTACGCCACCCGAATCTTCAGCAGAAAGCGATCCAGTTGCGCCTCCGGCAGCGGATACGTGCCTTCAAAATCCACCGGGTTCTGCGTCGCGAAAACCGTGAAATGCGCCGGCAGCGCCCGCCGCGTCCCATCGCTCGTCACCTGCCGCTCTTCCATGCACTCCAGCAGCGCCGCCTGCGTTCGCGGAGGCATGCGGTTGATCTCGTCCACCAGCAGCAGGTCGGTAAACACCGGCCCGGCATGAAAGCTGAACGTGTCCGACCCCGGCCGCAGAATGCTCGTCCCCAGAATGTCGGCAGGCATCAGGTCGGGCGTTGCCTGCACGCGTTGGAACCCCAGCCCCATCAGCCGCCCCAGAGCCTTCACCATCAGCGTCTTCGCAATGCCCGGCACGCCTTCCAGCAGCGCATGACCCTGGCACAGCACCGCGATGATCACTTCTTCCAGCGGGCCGCTCTGGCCTGAGATCACGCGCCCCAACTCGGTCTGCGCATGCTTGATCAACTGGCTCGTAGCGCCTAGAGAGTTAGCCGCGCTCGTAGCTTGGCCCGTACCGGAAATGATTTCGTCACTCATAACTGCCTTTCCTGCTTCTAAGTCTGTTGAAACTGTTTCGCGCCGCGCGGCTTGGCCGCATCCTTCAGATTCTCCATGTGGTGATGCAGCCGGACAATCAGCTTCAGCGCCTCGCGCGGCATCACCGTGTCGCCCCACGCAGCCTCTTCACAAGCAGCCAGGTCGGCCTCAAGCGACTCATCCAGGCTGCCAAACCGCCTCCGAATAATAGCCGCCAGATCTCCCGCCTTGATCGGTGCTCCGCGCAATCCGCAAAGCCGCAGCGATTGCCGCCGGAACCGCTCCAGCGCAATGGCCACCGCCGTCGATGCCGCGCCCGCATTGCGATAGAGCGAGCCCAGCGCCTCAAGAAACTCAATCGGCGTAGCCCGCGCCGGCAAGGGCAATTCGCGCACCGGTCCACTGCGACGGCTAAAGCTGAACACTATCAAAATCCCCAGCCCGATCATCCCCGTCCACAGCAGCGTCAGCGATGGCCCCGTTGCATAACTGAACGTCGACCGAATCTCCCCATGCAGCGACTCGTCCCAATAAAAATGGTGCCCATCGCGCGGCCCCAGCGAGTTCAGCAGCAGGTCAAGATTGTTTCCCCGCGCCAGCGACCCGTTTTCGAGCGGCGTCGACCACGCCCACCACACCACGTGCCCTTTGCCCCAGTTGTACTCCACCACCGTCGGCTGCCCGGCGCAGCTATAGTCCACCCTGTGTGCCGGATTGCCCACCTGCCACGTCGCCCCAGGCACCATCCAAACCTCGCCTGTATTGCTGAGTGGCTCCAGCCCCTCGGGCTCAAGCTGGCACGCTGCAAACGTAAAGTCCTCCGGCGGCGCGCTTTGTTCGCCGGGAAGAATGTACCCGCCCGCCTGGCCCGTCGCCAGCACGCGCCCACCGCGCTCTAGAATCTGCCGCACTGCTTTAATGTCGCTCGCCTCGCGCGTAAACGGTTGCGCAAAGATCACCACCGTCTGCGGCCCTGCCTGAGCGGCCAGCTCCGAGAGCGGCCGCTCCCACCGTTCAATCGGATAACTCGCCCGCAGCAGCGTTTCATACGCCGCCCGCGCTCCATGCTGGCCTGAGAGATAAGTCGACGGCAATGGATTGTCATTGTTGTTGCTGCTCGGCGTCAGAAACCCAATCGCCACGGCCAGCACAAGCGCAATCCCCACGGACCAAAGCAGAAGTTTTCGATCGGCAGAGTCGAGCGAAGAGAGGAACTTCATTGCGCCGCTCCTTCTCTGCTTGCCGCAGCTCCACCGACTTGTACTGTGGCCGCCCGCGCGCCGCCTGAAATCAACCCATTCGCAATCTCCTCAGCCCGCCTGTACTCCTGCTCCCCAGCCGGCCGCCCGCCATACCAGACCCGTTCAAAGCTCCGCGTCAGCGCTCCCAGTGGAGCCTTCCGCGCATCCTCAGGAGCAACCAGCGCCAGGTACTCACGTGGTGTCCGCGCACGGTCCGCCGGCCACAGCCGCTTCGACTCAAGCCGCGAGATCGCTGCCCAATACACAAAATGGATCGCCTCGCGCCATAGGCCAGCCGCCGCGGCCCGCCGCGCATCCTCAAGCCACAACTGCCAGTCCCGAGCCGAGGCCGTCCCCGGCACCGGCCCATCGCTCTCCGGCACCAGCCGCACACGCCACCTGCGCTCAAACTGGATCAACCCCCAAATCAGCCCCACGCACACCGCCACAATGAAGCCGCGCACAATCAGCCAACCCAGCCACGCTGACTTCGCCGTCAGCTTCGATGCGTTTTGAAACAGCTTGTTGATCCACTGGGCAACCTTCTCCGACGCCGATTGCTGTGCACTCTTTGCTTGCAATCCTCTGAAGTCCCGCCCCGCCAGCACCTGCTTCATCACCGCCTTTGCTGCATCGTGCGCAGGCGGCGTCACGGCCAGGGCCGCACCCTGTGTCGCGACAGCCCGGTCTGCGTCAGCCAGATCATGCGTCAGCCGAGCCTCCGCATCCTTCAGCAACTGGGTAGTCGTCGGTTTTGGCGGCAAAACACTGTCTGCCGGCACATCCTTCTTTGCCTCCGGCGCAACCACATCCTTGTCCTGAGCCTCTGAGATCAGCACCCGCAGCCACCCGTAGCGAATCAGTCGCCGGGCATCGGGCTCGCCTGGCTGGGCCTTGCCCGCCAAAGCAAGCGGAACGCGATCGTCCGGTCCTACCTTTGCTGGGTCGCAGATCTCCAGGTCGCGCGCCTTGGCGCAGGCATCCACCAGCGCAGCCAGCGCCGTCAGATGCTGCTTGTATTCGTCCAGCGAAGCATCCCGCGGTTTGCTGCTTGCGGACGGTGAGGGGCGATCCTTGGCCAGCGGCGAATCCGCCCGCGCCATCGCCACCCCCAGACCCACAACCCCCAGAATCGCGAACAGACCCGCAATCACGTGCTCAACCAACACCGCAGCGGTCCGTGCCGTCACGATCGCGGATCGAAACCCGCCGCCAGATTTGGATTCGGTTAAGATCATTCCGGCCGCGGGCATCCTTTGCTCAATCTCGTCGTCTTCGCTGCGTATGCGCTGATCATAGTTCAGCCGCACGCCGAATTGCGATGCCACTTCTGTGTTTCAAGCAGTGCGCTGGGTAGCAGGGTCACGCGCCTACGTCTGGCAGGGCAGCGTTCTCGTCCAGCCCCGCCGCCTGCATCATCTGTTCCACATCGAACCCCTCCTTGCGAATACGCTGGTCGTAATAAAGCAGCGTCAGCACGATGTGGGCGTACGGCGTGAATACCAGCGTCGCGATCAGGCCCGCGACTCCTTCGATACCGGATACAAGGAACGGATTTGCGGTCTGCCAGGCATTCCCAATGAGCATGGTGTTCACCAACACCGGAATTCCATACGTCAACATGAGCGGAGGCGCATAAGCCACGGCAACACCACAGAAAACTCTCCTTCGCCCGCCCCTGCCCAGGCTGAGGCTGCGATCGATGGCTCTCTGCGGTGCCTGACCCTCGATTGCGATGGTGGGAAATGCGAGCGCGTACCACGCAAAAAATATCGCGCAAGGAATGAGGCCGAGAAGCAAAACGACCCCTCGAAAAGCACTGCCCGGCGAGGCCGCAATCACCGATACAAACGTGGCAACAAGGTACGGCCAACCGGCATAGAAACCCTGTAGGATTGTGAGCCAGACCAGCAGCCAGATTTTGGAAGTAAAGCGCCCGAATGATTTGCGAATGGAAACTGCTTCACCCAGAATGACCCTGGAAGCCGCATAGCAACTGGCCGCCCGCACGATGGCCCCAAGTCCCGCAAGAGCCAGCCAACTGACGACGGCCGCTCCATAGCTCTCGGATGGCGGTCCGTTGTTTGCTGAACCAGACGGAGTCGGTGCAGGGTTGATTGAAGCGAGCTTATACATCAGCTCCGCAATCCCCGTTATGGCCGCGAGCCCGAAAAACACCGCGAATCGCGCGCGGAACACCTGCACGCCGCGATCGAGAATTCCTCCCAGGTTCATGGGACGCAAGCCTTCCGTCATACAAAGCGCCCTTCTTCCCTTCAATTCACTCAGACACTACTGCGCCGGATGAATCCAAACCGCATTCCCGCCCCCTGTAGCCATGCTCACCAGCAGCACCGAGTCCTGCGTTACCGGCTGCCGCGTAATCGTCGTACGCGTCGGTTCCTGCCCCGCATCGGGTGCGTCCGCATAAATCTCCGCCACAAAATTCCCCGGCCCAAGGAAGTTCAGCGGCAGGTTCACCGAGTGGTCTTCCCAACTCGAAATCGATCCCAGGTACCAATCTTTGCCACTGCGCCGCGCCACTGAGATCCACTCCGTCGGCACACCACCCAACACGTGAATCTCGTCCCACGTCGTCGGCACCCGCTTGATAAACTCGAACTCCTTCTGCCCCTTGTAGTGCTCGGGATAATCCGCCACCATCTCAAACGGGCTCTCGAAGACCACAAACAGCGCCAGCTCGTGCGCCCGCGTTCCCAGCCCCATCGGCATCAAGTTGCGCGCCACAAAAGTCTCGCGGTTCGCATTGCCAAACGCACCCGGCGTGTAGTCCATCGGCCCCGCCAGCATCCGCGTAAACGGCAACGTCGTGTTGTGCACCGGCCCAGTCCGCGCCGACCACTTCAGATATTCCTTGCCCATCACGCTTTCGCGCGTAATCAGGTTCGGCCATGTGCGGCGCAGCCCATCCGGCTTGTATGCGCCGTGAAAATCGATCATCAGGTGATGCGCCGCGGCGTTCTCGACCACGCGATGATAGAAGGCCACCATCCACTGGTCGTCGCGATTCATAAAGTCGATCTTCACCCCGGCGATGCCCCATTTTTCGTAAAGCGGAAATGCCCGGTCCATGTACTTGTCCACCGATGTCCAGTGAGCCCACAGCCATATCTTCACGTTCCGCTCGCCGGCATAGCGAATCAGCAGCGGCATGTCCACATCCGGATTCACCTTCGTAATGTCGGCCAGTTGCGCATAATCGTTCGGCTGGCTTCCCGGCACCGCCGCCCAGCCCGCATCGATCAGCATGTACGGAAACCCCGAATCCGCCGCAAAGTCGATGTAGTGCTTCATCGTGTTGGTGTTCATGCCGGTTTTGAAGGCCACACCCGGCGCAGCCTCGCCGCTCCACCAGTCCCACGCCGACTTGCCCGGCTTAATCCACGATGTATCCGCGATCTTTGACGGCGGATTCAGATTGAGCACAATGTTCGACTCAATCAGCCGCCCCGGCTCATCGCCAATCATCAGCACGCGCCATGGCGAGTTAGCCGGCGCTGGCGTATCCACCGCAACGCTCGCGTCGTCCACATGCGGCGACAGTTCGCTGCGGACCGCGAACGCTCCTGGCGCTTTCTTCAGGTACATGCCCGCGTAGTGGTCGATATCCGCTTCCGTGATCGCCACCCATCCCAGCCCTGGCTCTTCTGCCAGAAACGGCAGCCCGATCAGCCAATCCTTGTGCAGGCCGCTCACCTGCCGCAGCGTGTATTCGTCTTCATACGCGGTCTGGAATCCCTCCAGCACCAGCGGGTAACTCGTCGCATCCTTCGAAAATGTGAATTCCGTCAACTCATGCTTGATGACCACCTTGTGATCCGGCGTCTGATCGGGAACAATGTAGCGAAACGCCACGCCATCATTGAAGACCCTCACCTCCACGCCGAGTTTGTGCCCCGCGCCATCGGCGAAGTCCGCGCGCAGCGAGTTGTAATTGTTGCGCACTTGCTTTGTCTTCCCCACAGGAATCGTGTAGCTGTCGTCGACCTGCCCGGTTTGCGCCGCGGCCTCAACCATCCCCGGCCCCAATGCGCCCACACCCGCCAGATCCAGCCCCAGCCGTGAATGCTCAATCAAGCGCTTGCCGCGAAACTCCACCGCATAAAACAACGATGTCTCGACAGAATTCTTGCCCGCGCCCGTGCCCGTCGCATCCACCACAGGCAGCGCGCCAGAAAGCAGAAACGTGATGCCCCCATCCGGCGAGCTAACCCTTCGCGCACTCGAATCGGCTTGCTGACCAAGGCACGCAAGAGTGGCACTCAGGGCAAAAAGACAGATTGCAAATAGACAGGCCCCTGGGACACGGGCCAAGGCCAGGCGCATAGGCGTCATCGTTCCTCCATTTCGTTTTTGGGTATGGCTGGGTGCTATCGAACTTTCGGAATTACTGTAGACCGAAGCCTCGAGGCTAGGTGGCTTTTTCCTCAAGAAAAAAGCCCCCTCCAAATGCCCTCAAAAAGTCTATACCTATTCCCAAAATGCCTTAATAACTCGGTTGAGCCGATGTTTTGAAAGGGCACGACTTTAGTCGTGCCGTAGTGGCGCAAAAATGATCGCGGGCTTTAGCCCCTGAGGGATGGTTTTCACCAAATCCCTCAAAATTTTACTGCTCAATCCGCAACCCGTCTGCTCAAATGTTGGCTGCGGGCACGCGCCAGTATACCGTTCCAAGGCCTCAAACCGGTTCAGCACCCGGCGGCAGCTCTGCCCCGATCGTTGGTAGTTGAGCCGGAAGGGGCACGTCCATGCGGCGTCGTTGATCGTGGTAGACCACGCTGAATGTGACCGCCAGGCTCCCATACATCAACGCAGTCCAGAAATAAAGGAAGCAGACAAACACGAATCCGGCAACCACAGCCGCGACAATTATCCAAGGACCGGATGGATGAGTTTGCATCGTCGCCATCACCAGGGCCCCAATCGCGAAGATCACTATTCCTGCAATGTAGAGAACCATAAAGCAGCCCATTGCGATCGCATAGATCACCAGCAGCAGAAGAAAGATTCTCCCCTTGCTCCCCTTGGTGAGCTGGTTGCTGCGACGAACTGCTTCCCCCGCCGTCAGTCCCTCTTCCATAAGCGCCGGAAACGCCAGGGACAGCCGCAGCGCGACGATGACGCCGTAAACATAGGCTGCAATAAAGAGAAGGTAGACGAGCGGGATTATGGCAAAGGCCGCAGGAGGCATGTTCTGGATCGAACCTTTGAGACCCAGCCAGCCTGAAAGCCCAACAAACACAACCTCAATCACGAGCACTGCGCCAAATGCCCTGAAATAAATCCAGATCAGCAGCAATATAGACCGCCCCATGCTGGCCCATGCCACCGCGAACGATTCCCGCACGCTGCTCCTGGTTCCAGAGTCAATCTTGTTTGCCGCGTGAAAGGCACCCGCCAGGTAAAAGGCGAAGACGGCCAGCATCGGAACAATCGCAAGCAGTATGGAAGGAAGCATGATCCGCATCATCGCCAACTGCGCGTCGACTGCGGCGAGCGGACCGCTGCTCTTTGTTAGATACGGACGCAGGTTGGCAAACATGAGGGCGAACATGACCCCGTAGAGCAAAATCATCGCCACCGCTGGTGGCACTGCTATCCCCAGAAACACCTTCAGGTGATCGCGCAGGATTCGATAGACCCGCTCCAGCGTCACCCCAAACGGCATGGGAGGAATTTGCATGTTTACTGCAATTGCTGGCAGGTTCGCGTCTGTCATTCTTGCACCCCAATCTCTGGTTGCGTTGCTTCCGTTGCCTCTATTGATCTTGCTGCTTCCGTTTGCTCCGTCGCTCCCGCCGGCACCAGCCCGCGTGCACCTGCAAACGCGTCATTCTTGAGGGCGGTTTCGATCTCGGCCTGCGTCGGCATCGACTCCGCACTCGTCGCCAGAGTCCCGCCCGCAACCAGCCCCGCCCGCTCCATCATCCACTCAATGTCGAAACCCTCATTGCGAATCCGCTGGTCATAGTAAAATAGCATCAGCGCAATCGCATACACCGGCTTGGTCAAGGCCTGCACGGCAAACGACAAGCCGTAGAACAGAAGCATCATTATCATTCCCATTGTCTGTGTGTTTTGCGGACTGTTCAGCTTGGGATTCAGCGCCATCACGATCACGAGAACTACAAAACCCACCATCGACACAACCATTCCCAGCACATAGCCAAGCAAATACAAAACAAAGATCCGTCCTCGCGTTCCGTTGCTCAGCCGGAAGCTTCGCCGGAACGCCTTCCACGCGTCGATCCTCTCCACCACGCAACTCGGAAACGCGAGCGACGAGCAAAGCAGCATCCACAGCGCGTAGCCCCCAACCGCCATTAGCCCGAAGATGGTCATCAACCCCACCACCGCGCCGGCGGCCTGACCGGGAGCCCCGCGACCGGCCGCACCCACCATGAAGCTTAGGACGATCAGCGCCACAAACCACACAGCCAGAGGCGCGATCCACACAATCACAGCCTGGAGGATGTAAAGCCCTATGTACATCCAGCTCCGCCGCCACGCCTCGGCAAACGAGCCGCGAATTGTTGGCCGTCTTCCCGCCAGCGCTCCTGCCACCGCGTGGTTGACGGCCGCCGTCGACAGAGATTGAACACCCAGCAACCCTGCCAAAGCCACCAGCGACAACACCCCAACCAGCAAGACCACCACCACGCCTATTGCAGGGTTTTTGAGTGGTGCACTGCTCCCGTTTCCTTGCCACACCCCGAACCACGCCAGCACCAGAAAGATGCTGCCGGCAAACACGACTACGACTCCCGTCGGAATGATCGCAATGCCCAGGTAGACAAGGAATCTCTCGCGATAGAGCTGAATGGTTCGATCGAGAATTTCGCCCAGGTTCAGCGGGCGTGGCGCTTCATTGCTGTTCATGTTCGTTCCCCGGCGGCCTCGTTGCCTCCGGTTCTTCAGCCGGCTCCCTCGGTGCGGCAATCTCGGTCGAGGGTATTGCGACCTCCACCTTCAGCGAGTCGAACTGTGCTGCCTGGCTTGCAGCCGTCTCCGCAACTGCCCATGGCGCCGGCTGCGCTTGCCCCGGTTCGATTCCTGACCATGGCGGAGGCCACGACAACCCCGCCGCCGCCATCATCCACTCAATGTCAAAGCCTTCCTTGCGAATCCGCTGATCGTAATAAAACAGCGTGAGCCCCGTCGCGTACATCGGACCGATAAAGCTGTTGGTCAGGAAGCCCACCAGTTGCTGCAGAATTTCAGCCCATACCGGCAGCACCATGTGGTTCTTGAATGCCGCCACAAAAAAGAATCCCTGGGTAATCAACACAAATCCGAATTCAATCGCCATGATCATCAATCCCAGCAGAAAGATCCTGCCGCGCGAACCCTTGCTCAGCTCAATACTCCGCCGCATGGCCTGTCGCGCATTCAGGTTCTCCACCACCGCGGAAGGGAGAGCAAGCGAATAGCGCAAACCCATCAGGATCGCGTAGACCGCCCACAAGGTGATCAACAACAGGAAGACGCCAAAAACCCCAACGAGCAACAGTGCGGTCTGTGGGTCAGGATTCTGCGCATACCCCGGCTTGAATACTCCTATCTTCCACAGCGAAAAAGCCAGGCCGCCGTAGATCAGCACAAAAGGCGTCCACAGGATCACCAGGACAAGGAACAACAGCAAAACATAGCTCCACATCCTGGGCAGGATGCTCTTGTAGGTGCCGCGGATTGTCGCTGGCTGGCCCAGGTTCACCCATGCAACGGCGCGATTATTGGCAGCCACCGCAACGCCACCAGCAATGATCGACACGGGGAAAATCAAGATCAGAAACCCAAGCGAGACCCAAATTTGATCGCCGGCCATGTGCAGCGCCTTCAACAACTCGATGATCCCGATCTGAAGCAGCCCAAGCGCCAACACCACGCCGGCATAGATCGAGGCGATCCCCGCAAACAGCAAAAAATGCGTGCGGTAAAGCTGCGCTGTACGGTCCAGGATCTCCCCGAGACTCATCGGGCGAAGGGTCGGTTCCATCTTTAACTCCCAGAAAACAACTTGTGATCGCTTGGCCGGATACTAGCATAGGTCGAAACTTATCCGCAGTGAATTGGTCTGCCTCAATTCTCGATCCAACTTTCAAAAACCAGGCCTGCAACAGTGCTGTAAACTGGTCTCCCGAACAATGAATGATTCAGTCACATCGGTGAACGATCTGGCAAAGCTCTGTGCCCATTCCGCTGAAGTTCTGGAATGGGAGGAGTTAGTCGTCAGATGTTCCCCATTAACCACCGTCGTGGCCAAGCGCATCGCCCGCCTCTGGGTGAGCGATCCAAGCCCTGCGATCATTGACGATATTGTTCAGGAAGTCTTCCTGAAGCTCTGTGAGCACGACCGCCGCATCCTGCGCGGCTTCGAACCCCGAGGCGAAGACTCCTTCTTTGGCCTGCTGCGTCTTGTCACCGCATCCGTCACCAACGACTATTTCCGTCGCCAGTATTCAACCAAACGGGGTGGAAAAGTCCTCACCATGCCGCTCCTCGACGGGGATTCCTCCCTCGCCGCTCAAACCGCAATCCAGCCCTCCCACATGCAGCATTCCGCCCTGCTCCAGCAGTTGGACCGCAAGCTGCTTTCTGCCCCCAAAATCATTGGCCCCCGTGACCGAGCATTGTTCTGGCTCTATTACCGTCAAGGCTTTACGGCCGAAGAGATCTCCCGCCTCCCGGCTTCCGGATTGACGGCAAAGGGGGTTGAAAGTGCCCTCCGCAGGGTCACCACCTGGCTCCGCACTGAGATTGATCGCGGGGACATTCCGGGCCCACCAGGTCCAAACTAGATCTTTTTGATCCAACTTCGAATGAATTACGCTTGGATTCGCGTTAAATAGAGTGAAAAGCATGAGTGACAAACTTAACCCGGACCCCCCGCAGCAAGACGCGGCGCAGCAAAACACAACGGCCAAATCCCGGCTCGACCGGCTCGAGTTGACCCGCGCGCTCGACGAGCTGATCGCCGGCCAGCCAAATGCCGGGTTTTCAGATAGTTCTGACGGGGAAGGCGACGGAAATTCGAAATTTAGCCCCCGAGGATGTCCGCAAAGGGCGGCATGGTCGCTTCTATTGAGCGGCGAGGCACAGCCTATTGAAGCCGACGAACTCTTGACCCATGCAGCTGACTGTCCCGCCTGCGCAAAGCTCCTTCGCAGTCTCACTGCCGATCCCTCAGCTGCGGAACTCTCCACAATTTCAACATTCTCCTCTTCAACCGGCGTCTGGCAGAAACAACTGGCAGTCCGCCTGGCTGCATCCAGCCACCGTCCAGAAGGTGAAAGCACGAATAAGCGTTCGGCGCTCTATCTCTGGGGCGGTCTGGCCCTGGCGGCAACCGTTCTTCTGGCCGTCGGCGGCGTAGTCGCCTGGCGCATGATGAACAGCCCTGAGAGGCTACTGGCCAAGGCTTATTCGCAATCGAGGATTTATGACTTCCGCGTACCCGGAGCGGCCTTTGCCTCGATCACGCCCCAGCTTCATCTGCGCGGCGGTTCATCCGGACGTGACTCCGCTCCGCTTCTCGACGCGCGAGCCCATATCGAAAGGGAACTCGAGTCTGCTCCGGACGATCCACACTGGCTCCAGCTTGAGGCGCGCGCCGACATCCTTGAAGAGAACTTCGATCCCGCCATCGACATTCTCGACCGCCTGCTTGCGCGCGGTCCTGTAACCTCCAGCCTGCTCGCCGACGATGCGACCGCGTACTATCAGCGAGGCGCTGTTACCGGTAGCGAGAATGACCGTTCCACCGCCCTCGAGTTTCTGCGCCGCGCCGACGAGCTCACTCCCGGTGACCCGGTTGTCCTGTTCAACGAGGCTCTGGCCATGGAAGACCGCGCCCAGGTCATGAATGCGGTTGAAACCTGGAATCGCTACCTGCGTTTCGAGCGTGACCCGCAATGGCTGGCTGAGGGACGTCGCCACCTGCAAAGCCTCGAGCAGAAGCTCAACCAGCTCAAGACTCATCAGAGTCGCGTCGATCACTATCTCGCTACTCCAGACGCCCGGCGCGTTCTCGCCGCGAATCCATCGGAACTCGCAAAGTTCGATGAAGAGCTTGCCAACTACGAACTTCCCCAACTCCTCAAGAAAGCGTTTCCCTTGCCGGTGGATCGTTCTCGCGGCTCTCCATGCGATGACAACTGTCTCTCCTCCCGCACCTTGATCTACGCCCTTGCCGCTTCCCTCGAACGTATCCATCAGGACTCCTGGCTCACCCAGCTTCTTCCCCCTCCTAATTCCACTCCACAACCTGCCTTTGTTAGCGCCGCTCACCTGCTGGCCGATGCCGTTTGGGAAGACCAGACCGGCGAGTTTCTCAGTGCGAAAATGCACGCCGCACAAGCTGTTCAGGCTTTCAGCGCCCTCCGCAACGCGTCTGGACAAGAACGTTCCCAAATCGAGCTCTCCTATTCCCTCAACCGCAATTCAGATATTCCGGGCTGCTATCGGGAAGCACACGCGGTTCTCGGCAAAAATCCTGAGTTCGTCTGGCCAATGCTCTTTGCCATGACCCAGGACCATATCTGCGATCCAACCCCTAATTCCATTCCAGAGAACGACCCCGCTTTCTGGCACATTTCCGACCTCGCTCACAGGTACCACTATCCGTTGGTTGAACTGCGTGCCAGAAACCTGATCGCCGCAGCTGCGGTCGATGCGGGCAACACAGAGATGGCTTGGCGGGTTTATCTTCCGGTCGTGCGTGAATTCTATGCAGCCGATCTGCCTGCAATCCGGGTTTACTACTCCATTAAAGGCCTCCAGGAAGCTGAAGCAATCACTCCGCGCGTTCGAACACCCTACCTGCTGCAACGCGAGGTTCTCGGGATTGTCGCCCTCACCCACTCTGTGGGCTTGATTCCAAGTGAGCGATATAAGCTCGCGGCGTTGGCCATTCGGGCCGGCCAGGTTCCCGAGGCGAAGGAGCAAATGCGGATTGCTCTGGCCGAACTCGCGGCCAACGGAAATGAAAAATCCCTGCCACTTTTCCTCACCGGAGATGAGCTGTTGATGTCCAGGACTTACCTCGAGCGCGGTGACCTCTCCGCAGCGGCCGAGACGCTCGATCGAATCCACCAGCGCATGAAGGGGCAGCACAACACTCTTTTTGAGAGGCTCTACGCGGCGCAGAGGGGCCAGCTTGATCTCACCCTTGGACATCCTGAACAGGTTGAGCAGACTCTTCGCGATGCCTTGTTCGATGAGGAGAAGATTGCCGGCACGCTTGGTTCCGCAACTATCTCGCGCGCCATGGACGACCGTCCTCTCTACGCGGTCCTGGCGGGAGTCTGGCTGGCCCAGGGACGTGGTGGCGAAGACATTCTCGCTCTTTGGGAGCGGTATCGCATGCGAATTCTTGGCATTCCTGTGCCCATCTGTCCAGACAAAGGATTCACGTGCGGCACACCTGCGCTGATGAAGTCTCTGGCGCGCCTCGGAGATGATGAGCTTTTTGGGCAAGTGGTTCTCAACGACCGGCTGTTAATCTACCGTGCGACTGCGAGCGGCGTTTCCTGGACGCAAACACATGTATCGAACAGCGATGTGCTTGCCGCCGTCGCGTCGCTGGAACGCTCTGTTACATCGCCCGCCACTCCCCTGCCTGAAATTGACCGCGTTGCACAGCAGGCCGGAACGCTCTTCCTTGGACAGCTTGATGCGCCTCCGGCGGTGAAGGCTTTCTATAAGCCCAGTTCACATTCGACCTCGCATGAACTTCTGCTTGAGCCCGATCCCATGCTCGGCAACCTGCCCTGGCCATCCATCGAGGTTGCCTCCGGCCCAATCGGCCTCCACTACAACCTGGCCGAGTCGCCGTCCCTCCTCCTCTATGGCTCAGATTCCGCCGCCACAAGTTCAGCCCACGGGACGCAGCCTGCCCTTGCCGCGGGAAGACCACTTATCGTCGGCGCATCCATCGCCGAAAACCAAACCCAGGTGCTTCCCGAGGTCATGGATGAGGCCAAAGCGGTGGCCGCTTTGAGCACCAGCCCCACCATCCTGCTCGGCTCCAACGCCACCGAAGCCAGCGTCGTCGCTCGACTCCCCAACGCAGCTTCAATCCACTTTGCCGGTCACGCGGCCGAGGAGCTCGGCGCAACCCGCTTGTTGCTCGCCCGGCCAGCAACCGAGGCCCCGGCAAGCCACGGAAACGCAGAAGACACGCCCGCAGCCCCCGTGAAGACCCTTTTGGATAAGTCATGGCTCGATAGCGATCTGATTCGCAGCCATCCTCCCCGCTCCGCGCGCCTGGCCGTCTTCTCTGCCTGCTCGACTGGCAAGAAGGAAGCAGGCTGGAACCATGGCATGGGAGACATCGTCAGCGCGCTCGCTTCTGTAGGCGTCTCTGACGTCGTCTCCACCCGCTGGCAGATCGATTCTGCTTCTGCACTGCCAATTATGGACAGCTTCTACAAAGGCCTCGCCTCAGGCCAAACCGTTCCCCAGGCCCTCACCTCCGCCCGCATCGACCTGATACGCGACCCTCGCTACCGCCATCCCTACTACTGGGCTGCCTGGTACGCTTCGGGCCGGGGAAACACCACCCTCACCCAGCTCTTCCACGAGCATCCCTGATCTTGCATGCTGGCGCCGGCAACGCAGCCTCACGAATTGAGCCGATTGGAGGCCGCCACCCTGCCATACCAAAGGCCCGAATCCTTGATCGTCCGCTTCTGATTGCGAAAATCCGTATAAATCAATCCATAACGCTCCGTATAACCCTCCCCCCATTGGAAGTTGTCCAGAAGGGTCCAGGCATGAAAGGCGCGAACCCGCGCTCCATCGGCAATCGCGCGAGCCAGTTCCGCGAGCTCTTCGCGGTACCACTGGATGCGCCGCCCATCCGGGATGCGACCGCCCAGCTCTTCATCCGGGCCATCGAGGTAACCGCATCCGCTCTCGGTAATCTCGATGATCGGGTGGTTGTAATCTCTGGAAATCTTGGTGACCAGGTCGTATATCCCGCGCGGCCATACTTCCAGGCCAGCGTCTGTCAGCGGACCCTCGGTGGGCATGGCAGCGCGGAAGCGGGTGTAGGGATCGCGCCCGCCCGGTGAGTTGTTCTCAATCTCCACCCCGCTGAAGTTGCCTCCGCTTCGGAATTGCTCCTTGCTCGCATCCGAAACAATGCGCCGCGTGTAGTAATGAAAGCCCACCCAGTCCAGCGGCGCGAGGAGAAGCTTTTCGTCGCCCGCCTTGAAGCCCATCGTATCAAGCGGCGGTTCTCCAACGAACGCCTTTGGATAGTGGCCAGTCATGGCCGCCTCCAGAAAGAAGACATTGTTCATCGCGTGGTATCGAGCCGCGGCTGCGCGATCGTCGTCCGAATCCGTCTTCGGATAGGCGGGGGCCATCTCATAAGCGCTCCCAAAAGTTGCCTGGGGCGATGCTGCCTTCACTGCACGGTGCGCCTCCCCCTGAGCCAGAGCCAGCGTGTGCGCCGCCTTCAGAAAATCGCTGAAGCTGCTCCGGCAGGGCGGCAAGGCGCCCGCGGCATAGCCCATAAACGCGATTGCCCAGGGCATATTGAAGGGCGCCCAAACCGTGATTCGATCCCCAAGATGCTTGGCCAAAATGCCGGCGTAGTCTGCGAAGTAGCCGGCCAGGTCCCGGTTTGGCCAACCGCCCCGATCTTCCAGCGCCTGGGGAAGATCCCAGTGATACATCGTGCACCACGGCCGGATCCCGGCCTCAAGCAGCGCATCCACAAAGCGGCTGTAGTGATCGATTCCCTTCATGTTCGGCGCGCCTGTCCCAGAGGGCTGAATCCGCGGCCACGAAATCGAGAATCGCTGGCTCTTCTGGTTCAGGCGCTTTGCCAATGCGATGTCCTGCGGATAAAGGTGGTACTGATCGCAGGCAACGTCGCCTGTCACCCCTCCCCTTACCTTCCCCGTGGTGTGAGTGAATCTGTCCCATATCGATTCGCCCTTGCCATCCTCATTCCACGCGCCCTCCACCTGATAGCTGGCCGTAGCCATGCCCCAAATAAAGCCCTCAGGAAAACGCGCCTGCTCAATCAACGAATCGGGCACCGACCCCGGCACTTGGTCCGCAGCGGAGGCCGCAGCGGCGAAGCCAGAGCGGCGATGAAGCACTGCGCCTGCAGCCACAGCCAGGCAACGAGTTGCGAATTGGCGACGGTCCATTCGATGTGCCTTTCTTTAGATGTGCGTTTCTTAGACGACCCTTTCTTCGATACAACTCTAGCGCAGAGTCCCAGCCTTGCAATGGCTGCGCGGTTTGTTCCGAGACCCACCCACCCAAGCTCTACCCGGAAGCTCGCCAATCACAAAATCGGCGCGAGAACCATCCGCCCATAAGCAATGAACGTCACCACCAGCCCCAGCACCGCGCTCAAAATCGTGGCCGAGACCTCGCGGTACCTGACGTGCACCCAGATAAACACCAGGCTCTCGACCGCGAGAACCGCGGCAGCCATCATCGTCAGATGCGGGTGCCAATGCAACGCATCCGGCACGATGAGCCCGACCGCGCACACCAGCTCTACAATGCCCAGCGCCGCCCAGACATTCCGCGGCAACGCGCCAAACGACGGCACGTCCTGGCTTATCTTGTCGAACATGAACACCTTCATCACGCCCGACGATAGGTACAGCAGCGCGCCGAGGATTTGCAGAACCCATAGAAATACATTCATCGTGTCCCTCTTCCAGGTTTCCAGGTCTACGCGCAATTTGCCGATCAGTCCGCGAGCTTCACAATCATCTTTCCGATGTTGCCCGCGCCGGAGCGAAGCAGATCGAGGAAGGCCGCGGGTGCTGCGTCCAGTCCAACTACAACAGTCTCACGGTTAATCAGTTTCCCGGATTTCAATGCTGGAATTGCTTCGGCAAGAAACGCAGGAGCATCCTTGAAGTAATCCGACACAATAAATCCCTCAATCCGAAGCCGCTTGGCGACGACGAGTATGAGGTTGCGCGGGCCGGGCACCGGCGTGTTGTAGCCTGCGATTCCACCACACATCGCGATTCGGCCATTATTTCGCAAAGCGCTCAGCGCGGCCTCCAGTTGGGGACCGCCCGTGTTGTCAAAGTAGACATCGATCCCGTCCGGAGCACCCTTCCTCAAATGTTCCACCGGACTCCCATCGCGATAATTGAAGGCGTAATCAACCTTGAGCACTTCCCGAAGGAAGCGGACTTTTTCCTCCGAACCGGCACTGGCAATCACCTTGCAGCCATGCATCTTCGCCAACTGGCAGGCTGCATTTCCCACACCTCCTGCGCCTCCAGACACAAAGATCGCCTCGCCGGTCTTCAGGTTCGCAATGCGGTTCAGCCCCACCCACGCCGTCAGGCCGGTCACGCCCAGAATTCCAAGATATGCCGAGGCCGGCGCCACCGACGTATCGATGATTTGCAGTCTCTCAACCGGCGCGACAAATGCCTCCCGCCATCCGTAGATGCTCTGCACATAAGTCCCAACAGGAAACCCTTCATCCTGCGAAGCGATCACTCGTCCCACCGCGCCACCTTCCAGCGGCTGACCGACCTGAAATGGCGGAACATACGACTTCGCGTCATTCATCCGCCCGCGCATGTATGGATCGACAGAGAGGAATTCATTGCGCACCAGCACTTCCCCGGCATGGGGCTCACGCACCTCGACGGTTGCAAACGAAAAGTTGCTCAGGGATGGCTCCCCCTGCGGGCGGCTGGCAAGGCGTACTTCACGGCTAACAGTTGGCATGGCAGTTGCATACTACGATACCGCTGAGGGTTCGGCAATAGCTCACGCCGGTCAATAAACCCAGGGCAATTGCATGAAGCGAATTCCGAGTGCCCGCATTCGTGGGTAGTCCTCATTTTGTTCGGGTTGGGCTTCGGTCCCGGAGGGACCGGGCGAGAACAGCCCAGGGTGGAGCGGAGCGCAACCCTGGGAAACGGCCAAACCTGGACCACAGCGCCCGTAGAGGCGCTGTGAAACCACCCCACAATCCTCAAACTGGATTCAAGCAATTGCCCTGCATCCCCAAAGCCTGCCGCTGCGCCCATCCCTCCCGATGATGTACGCTTTCTGCTGCCATGAGAATTTTCTGCAAGTTGCTCGCTCTCGCCTTTGCCTGCTCGCTCTTATCTGCCACTGCCGTCCGCTCCCAGATGGTCAACCCCTCCATCGATCACCCCGGCGAGCCCTTCTCTTACTTCTCCCATCCCACTGACGAGATCGGCATGATGGATGCCGAGGCGGCCACGGAGATCACCCCCGAAGGCTACCTGCGCACCGGCTTCGCCGAGATCATGTTTTTTGCCGGTCCCGAGCTGGAGCCAACCAACGTCCGCATCCGCACCCTCGAAAGCGGTAAGCTCCCCATCGTTCACTACGAGTTCAAGCGCGACGGCCTGGTCTACTACTTCTCCATGTTTACCGCAACGCAAAGCATTCACGACGGCACGCCCGAAGGCCCCTCGGTCAACTTCATTCAGGTAACCATCAAGAACGAGAGCGCCCAACCCACCCGCGCCATCCTCGCCACCGGCATCCGCTACGACGCGCCCAACAACACCGGTGCATCCCATGGCGACAATCGATTCGACCGCCCCCGCGAACCGAAAACCACCGGGAAATATCGCCAGCTTGGCGAGCAATTCAGCCCCGATTGGGTCTACAGCTACTCAAGCAACGGCTTCCTCCGCGACGGCCGCCTGCTCTACACATTCCCTGATGGCTACAGCGCGCGCGGCTTCACCCTCCACGGCCATTACAACTACCCACAGGACATCAGCCAGCCCTCCAAGCTCCTCGCCGGTCCCACGGTTCCCGTCGGCATCGTGACGTATTCTCAACTTCTCGCGCCCGGCGCCGAACGCGTTCTCGAGTTCAAGATGCCGGTCGTCCCCACCTCTAACGCCGCGGAAATCGCTGGCCTCACCAAGGCCTCATTCGACGCAGCCAAAGCGCCGGTCGTCGACTTCTGGACAGGAATTCTTGCTCAAGGCATGCAGATAACCCTCCCCGAGCACAAAGTTACCGACACTTTTTACGCCAACCTGATTTACGACCTCATCGCCCGCGATCACATCGGCGAAGACTACATCCAGACCGTCAACAAGCTTCACTATCACGAGTTCTATCTGCGCGACGGCGCTGACATCGTGCACGGCTACGACGTCACCGGCTACCCCACAATCGCTCGCCAGGATCTCGAATTCTTCGCCAAATCACAGCTTCCCGACGGCAACTTCCTCTCCCAGTCCCAGCAATACGACGGCTGGGGCGAGGCCGTCTGGGGCTACTCACAGCACTACCGCCTCACCCGCGACAAAGCCTTCGCCGAGTGGGCGCTCCCGCAGATCGCCAACGCAGTCGCCTGGCTCAAACAGGCGCGTGCAGCCGACCCGCTCCACATCATGCCGGCCAGCGATGTCCGCGACAACGAATTCGTCCCCGGCCACCTCACCGGCTACAACTTCCTCGCGCTCTCAGGCCTGAAGCTCGCCATCAACATGGCCCGCGAAACCGGCCACCCCGATCTCGCCCAATCCTGGCAGGCAGAATACGACGACTACCGCGCCGCATTCCTCAAGATTCTCGACACCCAAACCGCCGCCCTCAACGGCTACATCCCTCCCGCGCTCGACGGGCAAAAGGGCGGCTACGACTGGGGCAATCTGCTCGCCGTCGTTCCCGAGCCCACGCTCGACCCGCACGACACCCGCGTCACCGCCACCCTCAAGGCCACGCAGGCCAAGTACGCCGAAGGCATCATGACTTATGCCGACGGCGAGTTTCTCCACCACTACCTCACCATCAAAAACACCATGACCGAGGTCATTCGCGGCGGCCCTGAAGACCAGGCCCAGGCCCTCCGCGAGCTTTACGCGCTGCTCATCCACACCAGCTCAACCCACGCCGGATTCGAGTTCGCCATACTCCCCTGGGGCGATCGCAACTTCCAGGACAACCTCGCCCCTCACGGCTGGTTTGCCGCCGAATACCGCACGCTGCTGCGCACCATGCTCGTCCGCGAAGAGTCCAACGCAACCAGCAGCCAGCTTCACCTGCTGAGCGTCGTCTCGCCAGACTGGATCGGCAAAGGCAAAGAGATCGCCGTCTCGAACGCCCCCACCTGGTTCGGCAAAGTCGCCTTCCGCCTCACTCAACCCTCCGACGACGAAGCCATCCTCACGCTCGCGCCAGATTTCGACCCCGCCCACACTCCCAAACAGATCGTCCTCCATCTGCCGTTTTTCATGGATGTGAAAAGTGCCACCGTCGACGGCAAGCCAGCCCACACAACCGACGACACGCTTGTAGTCGCGCCGACCGCAAAAGAGATTCATCTCCACTGGTCCCTTCGCCCTGACGCACCCCACCTAAGCTACGACCGCGCCGTCGACGACTATAAAGCCGAATACGCCCGCCGCTACCAGGAACTCATGCACGGCCCAGCGCGCTAGCGCGATGTCCTGAATCTCAAATCAAACATGACTGTCATCCTGAGCGAACCGGGGTCCCCGGCGACAGGTCTTCGTCGCTGGGGTGGGAACGGGGCCCCGAACGTTTTTCAGTTCCGGGGTCCCCAAAGAGCGGTCTTTGCTCTTTGGGGTGGAGTTCGGGGGTGGTGAGTCGAAGGATCTGCTTTTGTTCTTGAATGAATCGCCGGCCCAGCCAACTAGCCCCTACTTCAACTCCTGCACCGTCGACCCCTCAGCCGTCTGCGGTACAAACTGATCGTCGGTCAGCGTCTGGTTCTCTTTCACCGCTTCCACTTCCATCACGATCTGGATCTCTTCCACCGGGCGCTTGATGATGATCGACGACGGATACAGGCTGCCGTCAAAGTCCTGATAGCCCGCATAGAACACCTGCGTCTCCAGCACCCCTGTGGTGTCGTAAATGTCTTGCTGATACGGCATCAAGTCTTCGCGGTGGAAGTAAACCACCCGCAACGGCAGCAGCCTGGGACTGTCCGGCGTATGCTGCATAATCGTCAGCTTGTACTCCGGAATCGAATAGAGGTGCTTGCGTTCCTTGTCTTCAATGGTGATCGCATCGGCCACCACCATGTACTCGTCGTCCGCCCCAAGCCCTCTCACCAGTAGCGAGTCCAAAAAGAAGTCTGGTCGCAGATTCTCCAGTGCATTTACTGACTTGCTCTTGTGCTTATTCAGTCCCTTGATCACTTTCTTTTGCGTGGGGATCGACAGCGTAAATTGATCCCCGTCGCTGGCCATATCAAACGCCCGTACGCCCAGGTAGCTGCCCAGCACCCGCAGCATCGCCGGCTTGCGCATCAAAATGTGCCCGCGCAGCGTCGGATAATCCTTCTGCGTGCCTTCTCCCTCCTTTGCTTCGCCTTCCTTTTTCCCCCCTTGCTTTGTGTTGAACACGGTGGCCTGCACGTCCACCGTCGCCGTCAGCGTCTCCAGCGAGGACCATCGCTTGTTCAGCCCATCCACCAGCTCCTCAGGGGTTGCATCGCGGATGATCGCCGGTGGCTTTGGCACCGGCAGCGGCCGTATCTGCGGAAACAGCGAACACCCGCTTAGGCCCGCAATCATCGGGACGAGCAGCATCAAGGTCGCGACGCCGGCAAGGCTACAGCGAGTCTTCATCGCCCACCAGCCTTCTTCACAGCGTGCCGATAACCCTCCACAGCTTTGCTCTGCTCGGCAAGCGTCCGCGAAAAAATCGAGTGCCCCTGCGGGTTCGCCCCAGCAGCCACAAAATAGAGATAGTCCGACTGCGCCGGCTCCATCGCCGCCCTCAAACTCTTCACCCCTGGATTGGCAATCGGCCCCGGCGGTAGCCCCGCATGCAGGTAGCTGTTGTAGGGCGTATCGCGCTTCAGGTCGCTCGCGTAGATCGTTCCCCGCCAGCGCCCTTCCAGCTCCAGCCCATAGATCAGCGACGGGTCCGTCATCAGCGGCATCTTCTTCGCCAGCCGATTTTCAAACACGCTTGCCACCAGTGGACGCTCCCCATCCACTGCGGTCTCCCGCTCCACCAGCGAAGCCATTGTCACCACGTTGTGCAGGTTTCCTTTCACGCCGGGTTGGGTCGAACCAGGCCGGGTCAATCCAGGCTGGGTCAATCCAACCTGGGTCAATCCAAGCTGCCCGGCAATCACCCTGAACCGCCTCACCATTGCCGCTGCAATCTGCACCGCACTTGCCTTACGCGCAAAATGATACGTGTCCGGAAACAAGTATCCTTCCAGATTCTTCGCCCCCGGATCAAGATCGGTTATCAGCTCCCGATGATCTGTCACTGCGTCAATAAAATCCTGTCCCCCGCTTAGCCCCGCCTGCTCCAGCCTCACCGCGGTCTCAAACATGTTTGCGCCCTCGGGAATCGTCACCGACAGGGTAAACACATCCCCCCGCGCTATGCGGTTGTACACCTCGGTCACCGGCGCAGGGTGGTCAAACCGATACTCGCCCGCCTTGAGCACTCCAGACTTCGCCCCACGCTTCAAAAGCCGCACGAAATCAAACGCATACCGGCTGCGTATGATCCCCGCCGACTCCAGTTGCTCGCCCATCCGGGCCGTCGACGAGCCAGGCGTCAGCGTCACAAACGTCTCCGTCTCAGGCCCATAGGGCGTCAGCACCAGCCACGCCGCTCCCGCCCCGCCCACCAAAACCACCACAAACACCGCCGCAATCAGGAATCCAAGACACCCGGAACCCTTTTTCTTTCTGCTAGATCGCGTGCGGCGCGCCATTCTAAAGTTTTTGCCTTTCGTAGATGTCTCGCGGAAGCCGGGCCCCCCCTTGACGCGCCGAACCAGCCGACATTGATTTGGCTACTTTCGATTCAGCCGGCTTTGAAAGGGCACGGCTTCAGCCGTGCCGATAAGGTCAACAAAATGAACGGGCTTTAGCCCCCGAGGGATGGTCTCTTTCGAACTTCAATCTCTGCCACAAATCTACTGTCATTGCTTAGAGTCCGGGAATCCCATAAAGATTCCCTCATCTCCACGATTGTACCGGGGTTGCGGGGATCATTTGCGGTGTCCCTATGGTCGCCGCCGCCGACTGCTTCAATAAGTAGTCGCCTGGGCGCTGGCCAGGTCTTAAGCTGATAGCTAATAGCTGAAAGCTAAAAGCTGACCTTGGAAGCCCCATGCCCCTGCTCGATGAAATCCGCTACACCAAGCTGACCGAGCTAGCCCACGCCCGCTTCGACCACAATCTTAGCGTTGCCGAACGGAAAGTGCTCCGCGATTCGGCCAGCTCAGACGATCTGCCATATCCCGGCGAAGCTGCCCCTCGTCCCGAGGTTCGCGCCGAGTTTCTTCGCTGGCTGGCCACTGACCCGGAGGCCGCGCCGCACATCGACCCCAAAGGTTTGCGCGTTTACACTGCGACGATCCCAGGCAAACTCGACCTCGAAGAAAGCAAAATAACTCGTAGCTTGGAGTTTCGCCGGTGCACGTTTCAGGGAGAGATCAATCTCGAATCCGCCGAGACCCGGGGAATCTATATTCTTGACTCGTCGCTCGCCAGAGGGATCGACGCCGACGGGGTCATCGTCCATGGCTCGGTTTTTCTCCGGGGCACACAGTCCGGAGGCGAGATTCGCCTACCCCGCGCGGAAATCGCCGGAAACCTTGAATGTGCCGGCGCGAAGCTGAACGCCAGGGGAGATGCGCTCGTTGTGGACCGCGCCAAGATCGGCGGCAGTGTGTTCTTACATCAGGCCTTTCAGTGCGAGGGCGAAGCTCGCTTGATCGGTTCCGAGATCGGAGGGGACCTCGACTGCAGCGGGGCAAAGCTGAACGCCAAGGCGGACGCGCTGTCCGCGCATCGCGCACAGATCGGCGGCAAGGTCTTCCTCAACAGGGGCTTCGAGTCTGCGGGCGAGTTTTGCTTGCCTGGCGCAACAATTGGCGGGGACCTGGTAATCGCTGGCGCGAAGGTCGCTAGGGTCTCCTGCTGAAACACGACCATTAAGGGCGATCTTCTTTGGCAGTGCATTGAGAACCCTGGGGATGTGACCCTTAGCCTGGTTGGAGCGACGGTAAAGAACCTGCGCGAGGACCGCGCAAGCTGGCCCGCGGCAGGGAATTTGCATTTGGATGGTCTTGTCTACGAGGAGGTCACGCTCCATCGGCGGCCCTCGCGCGAAGAGGCTGAGAATTCCGATTGTACCGAGGAGCTGGAGCTCAAGGTCGAGGACCGAATCGAGTGGCTCATGCGCCAGCCAATGAACGAACTGGCTGAGGCACAGCCTTGGATGCTGCTATCGAGACATCTCGAAGGCAAGGGAGACCACAAAGGCGCAAAACACGTCGTGTTCATGTACCGGTGTCTGCGCGCACAAGTCCTAGGGAAAGTTTGGATTCTGCGTAAGCTTGCAATTGCCTTCGCATGGCTTGAGGAAAAACCATTCCGAATCGGCTATTCTATTGCATTCACGTTGCTTACGGGTTGGCTCGTATTTGGATTTGCAGGCTCGCGAGGACTGTTAGCTCCGACGGATCACGAAGCGTACAAGGCATTCAGGGCAACAGCCGACATGCCTGCCGCATATCCTGAGTTGAATACCTTCGCATACACATTTGAGAATGCGGTCCCCCTGGTCAAACTGGGCCAAGACGATAAGTGGGCCCCCGACAGGATGTGGTTTCCCAAGGACTCGCCGACTGGCTACTGGTATCTGGTATGTGCACGATGGGCGCTGATTCTCTCGGGTTGGTTCCAGGGAGCGGTCCTTGGCGCGGCGCTGCTCAGGCGATTCAAGGAGTGAACAATTCTTGCGCATTGGGCTTTAATCTGAAAGCTGAAAGCTCGCCGCTAAGAGCCTGGAGCCAACCGCTGCCACCCACCCCCCGCTATCTCGCCCTCGACATCGGCAACCGCCGCATCGGCGTCGCTGTCTCCGACGAGCTCGGCCTAACCGCCCAGCCAGTCCTAACCCTCGAGCGCCGCCGCCCAGCGCCCAGCATCTCCCGGGACGACCTCCGTTCGATCGCCCGCCTCTGCCGCCGTTTTGGCGTGGCAGCCATCGTGGTTGGCAACCCCGTCCACCTCTCCGGCGACCTCAGCCCCCAGGCCGAAAAAAACCAGGCCTTCGCCGCCGAGCTTGGCACCCTCACAGGCTTGCCCATCCACCTGTGGGACGAGCGCCTTACCTCCCGCGAAGCCCACCAGATCCTCTACCAAGCCGGGCAACCTCGACAAGAGCACCGCCGCGTCGTCGACCAGGTCGCCGCAACCCTTGTCCTCCAGTCCTTCCTCGACAACCAGAAATTCAGGGCCGGGGATCAGGGATCGGAAAACATAGAAGGCGAAGCCCAGGACTAGGCTGGCCGATGTGGCCAGATCCCGGACCATGCCCTCGCTCAACGGGATTACCCTCCATCGAAGCCGCGAATGTCTGATAGTCAAAGTCTGACCCTAACCCCAAACCCCTGCTTCTTCCCCCTGCTCTATAATTGTTTTTCTGGTTCTTTCACTTTTGCGGTTGCAGATTGCCTGCTCCCCGCCACGGACAATGAATGCCCGAACACATTAAAAAAAAGCTCCAGGAAGAAATCGCCGTCCTGGAGCACGAGCTCACCTATGACCTGCCCGCCGAGATCAAGAAGGCTGTGGCGCTGGGAGACTTGTCTGAGAACGCCGAGTATCACATGGCCAAGCAGCGCCAGACCTTCGTCAACGCGAGGCTGGGGCAACTGAAGAAGCGCATGGCCGAGCTCTCGCTGGTCAACCTGGCCAACATTCCGCACGACAAGGCAGGCTTCGGCTCGACGGTCGTTGTTTACGACACCACCAAGGACGAAGAGATCGTTTATCGCCTCGTAACCAGCGAGGAGTCCGACGTCTCCAAGGGACTCATCTCAACCACTTCTCCCATTGGACGCGGGATTGTGGGCAAGCAGGTGGGCGACGTGGCTACGATCGTGACTCCCAACGGCAAGCGCGACCTCGAGATTCTTAAACTCACCACGATTCACGATGAAGCAAACGAACTTAAAGCCAACGAAGGCGAACAGGCAGCCGCCGCAGGCGGCCAGTAGTAAGACATAGCAAGGAACGTCAGGAATGACCTGGACCAGTCAATTCGGCCGCGGTTGCGGCTGGCTTCTCGACCGTATCGTCCACGGTCTCGCCCTCACCCGTATCTCCCCAAACGCGCTCACCTTCATCGGCCTGGTCATCAATATCGTGGCCGCCTTCTTCTTTGGCCATGCCAACGCCACCAACTCCGGCAAAATGTTCTTCTACGCCGGCCTGGTCATCTTCGGCGCTGGCATCTTTGACATGGTCGATGGCCGCGTCGCCCGGCGCAACAATCAGGTCACCGTCTTCGGGTCCTTTTTCGATTCAGTGATCGACCGCTATTCCGACGTGGTCCTCTTCTTCGGCCTGCTGGTCTACTACGGCCGCATCAACCGATTCAGATATGTTGTGCTTGTCGCGTTTGTCATGGTCACGTCGCTGATGGTCAGCTATACGCGCGCCCGCGCTGAGGCTCTGATCGGCCAGTGCAAAGTCGGCTTCATGGAGCGCCCTGAACGTGTTGTTCTCATCCTGCTCGGCGCTCTCTTCAACTGGGCCGGAGTCATGGCGCCAGTGCTCTGGGTGCTAGCGGTTCTCTCCACCATCACCGTAGTCCACCGCATCCAGTACACCTACTCGCGCACCAAGCACCTGGCCCCAATCGCCTGAAGCGCCTCAGTTCTTTTCATAAGAGGTTTGTGCGCTCCCAGATTGCATCTTTCACGTGGGGGCAGATTTCCGATTAGCCGATTAGATACCCTGAACCCGCAAGCCAGGACGCATCGTCCAGGCTTGACGCGTTTTTGCGAGGTATGGGAACATCGAGGCTTGATTATCGTCTTTGACTAGCTCGACACATTTCGCCTTCGAATAGGGTCCGCGTGGGTCGCCGTTCTTGAGTAGCACTCAAGCATTGCGGCTCAACCGCTCGGCTTGATCTCATGCAACCCTGCCAATTCGCTGCTAGGCTTTCCTGCCTCGTTTCTTGTCCCCAGCATGACCGGGGACCAGGAACTGCCCTGCCGTGAACAAATCCAAGAGATGTCCCTTGACACGCCGAAATTGATTTTTCGGCACAGGAGCTACGAGTCAATGACCCATTTTCCAATCCTAGTATGCGGCGCATCCGGCCAGGTCGGCCGTCGCGTCATTGAGATTTTGCTTGAACAACAGAATGGTCCGATAGTCGCAACGACACGCACACCACACAAGCAAACTGACCTCGCTCATCGCGGCGTTGATCTGCGTTTTGCCGACTTTGACGACAGGAGCAGCGTTATTACCGCATTCGCCGGGGCCAAACGCATCTTGCTGATTAGCACCAATACCATCGGAGTTGCTGGGAGGCGTGTGAAGCAGCATCACAATGCGATCAGTGCGGCCAAAGAAGTTGGCGCGGAGCATCTTGTCTACACGTCGTTTCTAAACCCCCACAACTCACACTTAGGATTTCTCACTGCGGATCACGCAGCAACTGAAACGATCCTGGAGGAAAGTGGGTTGGGGTACACTATTCTGCGAAATTCCTTCTACTCGGAAATGGTGAGTAGGACTCTTGCCGGTGCAGCATCACACGGCGCCATTGTCTCAGCATCTGGACGTGGTCGAGTTGCTTATATCGCACGCGAGGACTGCGCCGCAGCTGCCGCTGCTGCCCTGTCAAGTAGTTTTCAAGGCAAGCGGGTTCTAAACATCACCGGTCCGAGCTTGATGAACGCCGAGGACCTTGCGCAAACTGCCACCAAACTTCTGGGCAGAGAGGTTGTCGCGATGCCCGTTTCTGCGGAGGAGTTTCAATCCCGGTTAATATCATCCGGAGTTCCTGTCCCGCTGGCATCGCTCTTCGCGGAGATCGAGCGCGGTGTGTCACACGGTGCATTGGAGATACAGAGCGACGATTTCAATGAGTTGACCGGCCGTTCAGCAAAACCCATCACCGAATTCGCCGCCTCGTTTCTATGCCTTCGGGAGGGTGCGACAGGCCATTAAGCGCCCCCAGGTTGTGTCAACTTGTTGTTATTCCGCTAACTCTCGCCCGACCTTTACCGCGTTTTCAACGGTAAAGGTCGGTTCGGGGCAATTGGTCGGTAAGGAACTCCGCAACCGCACGCACCACGGTCTGCTGCTCGTCCTCGCGCAACTCCGGGAAGATCGGCAGCGCCAGCACTTCGCGCGCAGCACGCTCGGCTTCAGGGAAATCCCCTTCGCCATACCCGAGCCCTTTGAGCGCCTCCTGCATGTGCAGCGCTGCAGGATAATAAATTTCTGACCCGATCTCCCGATCCGCAAGGAATGCGCGCAATTCGTTCCGTCGGTTCGTGCGGATCACATACTGATGCCAAACGTGACGGCTGCCTGCGACCTCATGCGGCAGCACCAGTCCATGAACCGGCCGCGTCCCAGACTCCACCAGACCCGCCGCGTGAAACAGCGCGTGATATCTCCGCGCCGCGGCTCGCCGCGCGTGGTTCCACTGGTCGATGTACTTCAGCTTGACCGCCAGAATCGCTCCCTGGAGGCCGTCCATCCGAGCGTTCCAACCCACCTCGTCGTGGTGGTAGCGCCGCCGCATCCCGTGCTGCCGCAGCATGCGCACCCGCTCGGCCAATTCCTCCGAGTTCGTCGTCACCATCCCAGCGTCGCCTGCTGCGCTCAGGTTTTTGGTCGGGTAAAAGCTGAATGCGGCAGCATCGCCCAATCCGCCCGCCTTCGCGCCGTTCCACTCAGCGCCCCAGGCTTGCGCCGCGTCCTCAATCAGCTTCAGGCTGTGATCTCTTGCAATCTGCGCGAAGGCGCCCCAATCCGCGCACTGGCCGTAAAGGTGCACCGGCAAGATCGCGCGCACTTTCTCCCCATGCGGACTGGCAAGCACTGCTTCCGTCGCTGCTGGATCCAGATTGAACGTCGCCGGATCGATATCTGCCAGAACAGGCGTTGCCCCAGCGCGCAGGATGGCACTGACCGAAGCGAAGAAACTGAACGGGGTGGTAATCACTGCATCGCCAGGCCCGATGCCCGCGGCCGCCAGCGCCAGCCACAGCGCATCGGTTCCTGAAGAGCACCCCACTGCGTGCGCCACGCCCAGTTGCGTCGCTGCGGCCTTTTCAAAAGCTGCTACCGGCTCGCCAAGAATGAATTGCTGCGTCTCTAGAACATGTCCCAGGGCTTCGAGCAACTCCTTGTGGAGAGGAAGGTACTGGCGTTTGAGGTCGAGCATTGGCACCGGCCCCGGCGACGGGTTGGCAGCCGCGGTCTTGATATCCGTGGCCTGGGCCCCAGTAGTTGGGTATGCGTTCGGCACCCGACCATGGTATCAGCCAGCGAGAGTCAGGAGTGTTGCGGTTTTATTCAATGAGTCCAGTGCAGTTCGCCCACGTCGAAAGGCTTCGGTCAGGCTGTTTGTCGGGGTCGCAAGCTTCGACGAGAAGGTAATTTCGGGCCGGCGTCGCTTGAAAAGCATGGTAAAGGCGTATATCGTTCTACTCATTGCGGGATCAGGCGAAATCCGGGCTTCCGGCTTCGCCCCCGTCGAATTGTTTTTTCAACGTAGTTAGCAGCACGTCAACCACTCAGAAGAAAGTTGGAGATCGGCACATGGAAAACAAGCCGGCACAGAATATTCAGGACACATTCCTGAATACAGTCCGCAAGGACAAGACCCCTATCACGATCTACCTCGTCAGCGGCGTCAAGCTTACTGGGAAGATCCGGTCTTTTGACAAGTACTCGGTGCTGCTGGAGAACAATAGCCAGGAGCAGTTGATCTTCAAGCACGCTATTTCTACCGTGGTGAGCAACCGGGCAGTGATGCACACCGAGCATCGTCCGGTGGCTGTGGGGACAGGAATTGGAGCGGTGCCTGTGGCCGTTTCGTCCGGCCCTGCTGCGGTTGCGGAGCAACGATAGCCCGCAGCCGTCAGTCACGATTGGTTTCAGAGCGGCCCCGGAGCTCCGGTTCCGGCCATGGACAGGAAACAGCGGTCCTTGTGGGAGTGCTGCGTGCTGGCCCAGCCGGCGCCTCACCCTCGGCACGCACGGCTGTGTCCGCCGCACGGCGCGCTGCTGCCGGGTCTGATCCTGAGCCGACTCGCCCTGCTCACGTCATTCTGCGACCGGTATTCCCCGACGATGAGTCGGCGGAGCCAACCTTAATTCCGCCCCAACCCTTCAGCGAGGTTTCGACCCTCGATGCTGAGGAGGCCTTTGCGGAGTTTCGCGAGCTCGCTGACGGCGCAGGAGCACGCATAGCCGCTGAAGTAATGCAGAGGCGTTCCCGTCCAGACCCGGCCACGCTCATCGGTGCTGGCAAAGTCGAGGAGATCGCCGGTATCGCTGCCTCCTGCAATGCCGATCTGGTTCTCTTCGACCACGACCTGACCCCGACCCAGTTGCGCAATCTTGAGGCGGCCTTCCCGTGCCGCGTTCTCGACCGCACCCAGCTCATCCTCGATATTTTTGCCCGCCATGCCCGCACGCGTGAGGGGCAGCTTCAGGTGGAGCTTGCCCAGCTCGAATACATGCTGCCGCGGCTCACGGGCAAGGGAAAAGCCATGTCGCAGTTGGGTGGCGGCATAGGCACTCGTGGACCCGGCGAAACCAAGCTCGAAACCGATCGACGCCAGATCCAGCGCCGCATCGACCACTTGAAGGAGGAGCTCAACGCAGTCCGTCGCGTCCGCAAGCAGCAGCGCCAGCGCCGCGAAGCCGTTCCCGTGCCCACTGTGGCTCTGGTCGGCTATACAAACGCAGGCAAGAGCACGCTCTTCAATCGCCTCACAGGCGCGCACGTCCTCGAGTCTTCGCGCATGTTTGCCACGCTCGATCCAAAACTGCGAGCCATCGAGCTGCCCTCGCGCCGCAAGATTCTGTTGTCAGATACGGTTGGGTTCATCCGCAACCTGCCCCACACGCTCGTTACCAGCTTCCGCGCCACGCTTGAAGAAGTTTCCCAGGCCGAGGTTCTCCTTCACGTCCGCGACGCCGCGTCGACATACGGTGACGAGCAGAAGCTCCAGGTTGAAAAAGTTCTTGCCGAGCTTGAGGTCATGGCCAAGCCGCGCATCGAAGTCCTGAACAAGGTCGACCTGCTTGACGATCATCAGCGTGAAGGCCTGCTGAGCCGGGAGCATGTTGCTTCAGGAACCGAAGTCCTGGTCTCCGCTCAAACGGGCGAGGGGACTGAAGCGCTGCTGTTGGCCATCGACGCCGCGCTTCACTCTGACCCCATCATCGACGCGGAACTGCTCGTCCCGCAGCAGGAGGGTGGCGTACTGGCCACCATCGAGGCGGGCATGGTGATCCGCGAGCGCAAATATGAGGGCGATCAGGTTAGATTGGCTGTGAGTGGCCCAGCTTCGCTGCTTGGCCGGCTGCGCGAGTACAGGACGAGAGAAGTCAAGCCCAGCGAGAGGTAAAGCAATGGCTCCCGAATCCAACCCCGAAGGCAGCACCATCACCACGCTCTCCAGCCGCGAGGTTTATCGCAATCCCTGGATGCGAGTTCGTGAGGACGAGATCCTTCGCTCGAACGGTAAAAAAGGCATCTACGGCGTCGTCGACAAAAATGATGCCGCCATCATCATCCCCATCGACGACGGCAAAGTCTGGCTCGTGGAGCAGTTCCGCTACACCATCCAAGAGCGTGCCCTCGAGCTGCCCCAGGGCGGGTGGGAGATGGAAGTCGAGCATCCTGAAGAGCTGGCCCGCGGCGAGCTGAAAGAGGAGATGGGCTTGGACGCGGCCCAGATGACCTACCTCGGAACCCTCTGGATCGCATACGGCTTTCTCCGCCAGAAGATGCACGTCTTCCTTGCCACC